>Ga0315907_10000172_pt1 | contig 95380 bp, 100 predicted proteins | sample LakEriMetagenome_3_FD_203525 | JGI IMG/M metagenome (GOLD analysis project Ga0315907, IMG submission 203525) | Freshwater fungal communities from buoy surface, Lake Erie, Ohio, United States - Buoy 12 MA123 | ecosystem: Environmental > Aquatic > Freshwater > Lake > Lake biofilm | place: USA...
CCAAATGGTTCGAGCACTACAACACCGTTCACCCGCATCGCGCTCTCGGATATCGTTCACCTCGCGAGTTCATCGCGGATCGCAAAACCCGGTAGGCCGTGTCCGGAAATTAGGGGGCTACAACATCACCTACAGCCGTGCACAGGCCTACAAGTCCGAACTTCCGCCGGAAGCGCTCAATGCGTCGAGACCTCGTGCTGTCCTCTCTTTTCTGGAAGAGCTCGATCCAAATGCAAATCTCTCTGCGACAATCAGTTTCGGGATCGAACATGAGTATGGAATCCCGCCGCCGTCAGGCGAGATGAAAACGCTTGGAACTGACCAGACTCTCTCTGCAAAAACCCTCAAACAACATTACGACGCCATCGGTTCTTACCTGCATATTCCTACAATGGCTCAAATTGAGGATGGGAAAATTCAAAATAATGAGAGGCTAAAAAACAGATTGCTCAAATGCATTTCTGTCGTTGAGCAGGTTTTGGCATCACCCATCTACAATTCGACACTTGGTGTGTTCGCGACGTTAGAAAAGTGCTCGCGGTTAAACTGCGGCAAGCCAGTTCGAAGACGCATAACGAAAGGCCACTCGACGTTTGACGCTAATTGCTCGAGCTGCGGAGCAACCTAAGAAGTTTCTTCGAATGATGACGGGACTACAGTTTGGAGACCGAAAGCGTCTCAAGTTAATTGCACAACAAAAGAGTGTTCTGGTCACACGTTTCTATGGGAAGATGAACTAAAGCCTGGAACAGTATGGCGATGCGAGACTTGCGGAAAGGGCAATAAGCTTGTGCTGTGCCTAGATTCTGTCGATTTATCCGAAAGCTCAAATAGTTGAAAAACTCTGTACGAAATTTCTGAATTCAGAAGATTTAGTCGACTAGAAAAGGCTTCTTTCACGTCCGCCTTCTGTCAAGGTGCCGCCAGCATCGTCGCAAATTGTGCCAGGAGTTTTGGGCGCGGCGGCGCATGAAAGTTGGTAGGACGCGATCAAGAACCGCTACGCGCCGTTCTGGCCCGCGCGACGATCTCGGCAATCGTGCCGGTCGACGGTGCGGTGCAATCATCCGAAGCGAAATGGTCTTGCAGGGCTGCAAGCTGCTGCGCGCCCGTCATGGCGTTCCAAATTTCGTCGTCGCGCACCGTCGGCACGGCCCACGACGGTTGGGCCGGGTCGGGCGTGTCGGACAGGCTGCCTTGCGGAGCTGCTGTCGAACCGGCGTGCGTATTGCTTGTTCGAGTATTTTATCACAAGCCAAGGCGTTTGCACGTCCATGCGTCACGGTGCAGCCAACACCGCCGCACATTGTGCCGGGAGTTTCGGGCGCGGCGGTGCGGACTGGCGCGGGCGGGGCGTTGCCGGGGCCGCCGCTGCGGCCTTGCGGCGTTCTTCGGCGTCGGCGAACCACCAGTCGAGTGTGGCGTCGCAACCGTCGCCTTGCGGGATGGCGGCTTGGCTTTGGCAATTGGGGCTGCCGGTGGGGCAGGCGAGGCGCACGTGGAAATGTTCGTTGTGGCCCACCCACGGGCGCAGTTTGCGCAGCCAGCCGCGTTCGGCTGTCGGCAGGATTTCGCACAGGTGCTTTTTGATCGCGTAGTGCACGAGTACGCGGTCCACATTGGCGGGGGCTGCCGCCATCTGCAGCAGGCGCACATGTTCGGGGCGGAATTGGGCGGGCTCGATGCGTTTCTCGTCGGCCGTGACCAAGCGCACGATCTCGATGATTTCGCGTTGGCTCGCCGGCAATTGCGGTTTTGGATTCAGGTTGAACCAGATATCGACGTCGGTGCCGTTCTGGTGCGAGGCGTGGCCGTCGCGCATCGGGCCGCCGCGCGGCTGCGACAGGTCGCCGACATAAAACGGTGCGAGCCCGGCAGCCTGGGCGCGCGCACCGAGATCGCGAACGTAAGAAACGGTCTGCGGATGGCTCCAATTGCGGTTGCGCGACAGGCGCACGGCTTGATAGCCCGGCCCGTCCGGCGGCAAGGCTTGCGCACCCGCAATGCAGCCATTGGCGGGGCCGCCGAAAATCTCGGTGGGTCCGCGCGTCGGCAATTTGGGCTCGTGCCATTCTTTAGCCGCCAGCGGGGCGGCCCAGGCGAGGGCCGCCAGAAATGTGGCGAGGCGAAAGCTAGGCCGCATCCGCCTGTTCCAACGCTTCGGCTGCAAGCATCCAGCGCGCTTCGGCGGCTTCGAGGATGGAAGCATGCGCCTTCTGGCGCTTGGCAAGCTCGGCGGCTTTGCGCGGATCGTTGTAGGTGGCGGGCAAGGTTGCTTCGCGCTCGAGCTTTTTGCTTTCTTCGGTCGCACGCGCGAGGGCGTCTTCGGCCGCCTTCAGCTCCTTTTTGAGCGCGGCGAGATTTTCAGGCGGCGCTTTGGCGGCAGGGGCAGCGGCCTTTGGCTTTTCGGCCGCTTGGCGTTGCGCGCGCCGCTCAGCCAAGGCGAGCGACCGGTATTCGTCGAGATCGCCCTCGAACGGCGTGACCTTGCCGTTGGCGACGAGCCACAGCCGGTCGCAGGTGAGTTCGAGCAGGCTCCAATCGTGCGTGACGAGAATGACCGTGCCCGCGAATTCGTTGATCGCCGTCACAAGCCGCTCGCGGCTTGCCATGTCGAGATGGTTCGTGGGCTCGTCGAGGATCAGCAATTGGGGGGCGTGCGCCGTCGCAAGCGCAAACGCCAGGCGCGCTTTTTCCCCGCCCGACAGAACGTCGGCTTTCACGTCGGCCTTGTTACCCGAAAAGCCGAAGCGGCCGAGGCGCGCGCGCAGCGCTTCGGGCTTGGCGGTCGGCATGGCGTCGCCGAGCAGCTGGAAGGGCGAGCGGTTCGGGTCGATGTCTTCGATCTGGTGCTGCGCGAAAAACCCGGTCTGGAGTTTGCTGGCACGCGTGGTGCCGCCGGTCATCGGCTGCAGGCGGCCCGCGAACAATTTCGCGAGCGTGGATTTGCCGTTGCCGTTGGCCCCCAACAGGCCGATGCGGTCTTCGGGATCGAGCCGCAGATCCACGTTGGTGAGCACGGGCTTGCCCGGCGTGTAGCCGACCGACGCACGGTCGAACGTGACCAAGGGCGGCTTCGGCAATTCGACTTCGGGGAACTCGAAGCGCACGGCGTCTTCGTCTTTCTCGACGAAGACGGGCGTGAGCTTTGCCAACGCCTTGAGGCGCGACTGCGCTTGGCGCGCTTTGGACGCCTTGGCGCGGAAGCGATCGACGAAGGCTTGCATGTGCTTACGCTGGGCATCGACCTTGGACGCCATGGCGGCCTGGAGGGCGAGGCGCTCCTGGCGCAGCACTTCGAAACGGTCGTAGTCGCCCGTGTAGAGCGTCATCTTGCGGCTGTCGAGATGCAGGATGTGCGTGCACACGGCGTTGAGCAGGCGGCGGTCGTGGCTCACGACCATCAGCGTGCCGGGCCAGCGTTGCAGATAGTCTTCGAGCCACAAGGCGCTCTCGAGATCGAGATGGTTCGTGGGCTCGTCGAGCAGCAGAATATCGGGGCGCGCGAACAGCACGGCGGCAAGGGCCACGCGCATGCGCCAGCCGCCCGAAAATTCGGAGAGCGCGCGGTCCTGCATTGCCGCATCGAAGCCGAGGCCCGCGAGGATCGAGGCCGCACGGGGCACGGCCGTGTAGGCGTCGATCTCGGCCAGCCGCATATGGATGTCGGCAATACGCTCGCCGTCTTCGGTGGTCTCTTCCTCGGCGAGCAGCGAGGCGCGCTCTTCGTCGGCCGCGAGCACGGCTTCGAGCGGGGTCGTGGTACCGCCGGGGGCTTCCTGTGCGACAAAGCCCACGCGCGCGCGCTTGGGCATCGAGATGCTGCCGCGATCGGGTGCGATCCGGCCCAGAATCGCGTCGAGCAGCGTGGATTTGCCGGCCCCGTTGCGGCCGATAAGGCCCACACGGCGGCCTTCGGGCACAAGGGCGCTGGCGTCTTCGAGGAGGGTGAGGCCGCCGATGCGCAGCGTGAGGTTTTCGATCGCGATCATGGGGCTTCCCTCTAGCAGATCGGGCGCGTAACGTCGCGTGCCATGACGCAGAAAATCGACGAGGCGGGGCTCGCCGCCCGCTACCACGCAATGGTCGGCATCGCCCGCGCGGCGGGCGATCTGCAGCGCCGCTATTTCGCCGACCGCGCGACGCTCGCCACGAGCTTCAAAGGCCCGCAAGACTATCTGACCGTGGCCGACGGGGCCGTCGAGCGGCTGGTCGTGACCTCCTTGCAAGGTGCTTTCCCCGGCGACGGCGTCTTGGGCGAGGAAGGCGGGGGCAGCCACGATCCGTCGGCCCTCTGGGTCATCGATCCCATCGACGGCACGGCGAATTTCGCCAACGGGATCGCGCATTTCTGCATTTCGATCGCGTTCGTGGCGCAAGGCCGCGAGGAGATGGGGGCCATCTACGATCCCATCCGTGGCGACATGTTTTTGGCGCGCCGCGGCTTCGGTGCCACCTGCAACGGCCGACCGATGAAGACGACGAAGATCGACGATCCCGCGCGCGCGCAGATCGAGCTTGGCTGGTCGAACCGGCGGCCGATGGCGGCTTACACGGCGGCCCTCGAAAAACTCGTAGCGGCCGGTGCGTCGTTTCGCCGCGCAGGCTCAGGCGCATTGGGGCTCGCCTACGTGGCCGACGGGCGCAGCGACGGCTATGCGGAACTGCATATCAATTCGTGGGATTGCCTTGCGGGCCTGCTGATGGTGCGCGAGGCGGGCGGGCGCACGAACGATTTTCTCGGCATGGGCGGGCTGATCGAGGGGGCACCCGTGCTCGCGGCCGGGCCCGGCCTTTACGATGCGATCGGGCGCCTCGTCGGCCTCGACGACGTTCCGTCGCTCTAGTCTTCGATGCTGCGCATCGGACATGCCGGGCACGGCGAACGGCCGCTCGAAACCGCTGCCTTGCTCGACCGCTTGGCCGAGGCCGAGGGCACAAACGTGCTCGTGCTGCAGCTCGATGCAGGCGACGTCGAGCGCGCCCTTGGCGATCTTCTCGTGCCGCTCCTGTCCAAGCGCGTGCGGCTCGTCGTCGAAGTGCCGGACGGCGATCCGATCGCCGTCGCCAATGCGCTGACGGGGCTTGCCGCACGGCTCGGCAAACGGCGGCCGCGCGTGGGCGTGCTCGAGGGCCACAATCTGTTGGCCACGCAATTGCCGGCGGTCCTCGTGGCGTTGCGCTGCGATCCACCGCCGCCGCCGGGTTTTGCGCTGGCGACGGCTGAAGCCGAGCTTGGCAGCGAACCGCTGTTGGGGCTCATCGCCAAAGGATCCGAGATTTTGGTGACGGGCACGGTTGCGGCCTCGTGCGTCGCGATCGCGTTTGCGCGCCATGTGCATCGTTGGCAGGCCGGCGATTTCGACCGGCTCGCGGCGGCGGCTTGCGTCGGGCGCATTCTGCGCAGTGGTGCGGCCGCGGTGGGTGGCGATCTCGACGAGACGGTGCCGCTTTCGGGCCTGCCATATGCCGACATCGCACCCGACGGGGGCGTGCGCTTCTTTGCGACGCATGCGGGGCCCGTGCGCGTCGCGGGGCTCGCTCTTGCGTTGCTCGACGGGCTTGCGGCACCCGCGCAATGGATCGAGCCCGACGTGACGGTCGATCTCGGCAATGCCGTTCTGCACGGGCCGCTGCTCGAAGGTGTTGCGGGCGGGCCTGCGGCCAATTGGGTCGCCGGGCGCTTCGTGTTCGAAGGCGGCTACGAGGGGGCGGCCGAGATCGCCTATGGCGGCGGTGGGGCGGCCGCGCGCGGGCTTGCGGCGGCGCGCGAACTCGAAACGCGGCTCGCCGCGTTGCCGGGCGATGCGCGCGCGCGCGTCGAGATCGTCGGCTTCGATGCGGCGGCCAAAGCGGCGGGCGAGCAGGTGCGCGATTTGGCCGTCGCACCGGGCCGCGACGTGCGCGTGCGGCTTGCGGTGCGCGGCGAAACCGGTGCTCAAGTGCAGGCAGCCCTTGCCGAGGCACGCGGCCTCGTGCGCTTCGGGCCGGCGGGCGGGGCATTGCTCCATGCGACGGCCGCACGCGAGCGCCGCGTTTGCGCCGCGCGCGTCGACAAGATTTTTGTGGCTCCGCGCGCCACCCAGATGACGGGGGATCTGTGAGCCTCGCTGTCACGCATCCGGTTCCGTTGCGCGAATTCTGCCATGCGCGAGCACACGTCGCGGGCAGTGCCTTGGTGATCGTGCTCGCTTTGCGCGATCCGCAGGATTGGCGCCTCGTGCGCGAAGGGGCCAGCCTTGCGCGCGTGCGCGCGTGGCTCGGCGCCTTGCGCGCAGGCAATGTGCGGCGCCTCGAATTGCCGGGGCTGGCAGCCTTGCACTTCCTGTTCGAGGCTGCCGCCGGGGCTGGGCGCGGCCACGATCTGTCGGCCGATCCGACGGGACGCGCCTTCGCCCAGCGTTTGCTCGACATGCCGGTGCCGGTTGCGCCAAACTAGGTTTTCTTGTTCCACCCCCCGGAGTTGCCGATGCCCGAAGATATTGTCCGCGAAGTCGATCCGCTCGAAGCCAAAAAACAGATCGATGCGGGGGCGGCCGTGCTGATCGACGTGCGCGAGGCCGAAGAATACGCGGCAGCCCGCATCGACGGTTCGGCGCTCTTTCCGCTGTCGGCGTTCGATCCCAATGCGCACGCGTCGCTGAAGGGCAAGCAGGTGATCGTGCATTGCCTGATGGGCGGGCGCTCGATGCGCGCGGCCCAGGCGCTCGCCCCCGTGCTGGGCGCCGCAAACGTGCGCTCGATGGCGGGCGGGCTCAATGCGTGGCAGGCCATGGGCCTGCCGGTCAAGAACGGCTGAGGCATCCCCTTGGATCTCGCACAAATCCTCGACCTGATCCGCAATCAGGGCGACGCGGCCTACGCGCTTATCGTCTCGGGCTCGGCGTGGAACTCGCTGCTGCTGCCGCTGTTTGCGGGCTATGCGGTGAAGCTCGATGCGCTCGCCTACATACCCACCGTCGTTGCCGTGTGGGCGGGCGGGTTCCTGGGCGACGAATTGCGATTCTGGCTCGCCCGCCGCTACGGCAGTGCTTTGTTCGAGCAGATGCCGCGCATCCGCGTCGGCGTCGAGCGTGCCGCGCGCGTGATCGACCGCCACGGCGATTGGCTCATTTTCGTCTATCGCTATCCGCACGGCATTCGCGGGCTTGCGGCGTTTGCGTTCGGGCTGTCGCAGATGGCGCGGCTGCGCTTCACGATCCTCAATTTTCTGTCGGCGGGCGTGTGGGCCAATACCGTGGTCGGAACGGGCTACGCGTTCGGCCATCTTTCCGACAAAGCTTTGGGCGAGGTTGCAACACAAGCGGCCTTGGGCCTGCTCGTGGCGTTCCTCGTGCTCGCGTGGCTCCTGTCCAAGCGGCTCGAGAAAAGCCTGTAGCGGCGGCATTGTCGGTTGGCGGCACGCCGCCGCTCGCCTAAGATCGAAATGCGTCAAAGCAACCTTGGTGGATTCGCGTGCTCAGAACGACCAAACGCCCGCTTGCCTTCGTGCTTACGGCCGCCAACCACGGCTCGATGCTCGTGAACCGCAACGATTCGTACACGAACGCGGTCGAGACGATCGGCGTGGGCTACAATATCTTTCTGAACTCTTCCTGCGGCCAGGAAGAGATCGACGCGGCGTTGCAGCTGCTCGATTCGCGCCGCAAGCATTACGGCGACGGCGTGTTCGCCCTCGATTGCGGTGCGAATATCGGCGTGCATATCGTCGAATGGGCGCGCCACATGCACGGCTGGGGCGAAGCGCTCGCCTTCGAAGCGCAGGAGCGGATTTTCTACGCGCTCGCGGGCAATCTCACGCTCAACAATTGCTTCAATGCGCGCGCATTGTGGGCGGCCGTGGGTGCGCATGCGGGCGAAATCCGCGTGCCAGAGCCCGATTATCTTGCGGCCGGCAGCTTCGGCAGCCTCGAAATCCGCAAGACCGAGAAAACCGAATTCATCGGCCAAGCGATCGACTACAGCGATGCGCAAACGCGGCCCGTGCGCATGCTCGCGATCGACGATCTCGATCTGCCGCGCCTCGACCTCATCAAGATCGACATCGAGGGCATGGAGCTCGAAGCGCTCGCCGGTGCCCGCAAGACGATCGCGCGCCACAAGCCGCAGATGCTGATCGAGCGCATCAAGACCGACCAGCTCGCACTCAACGCGGTCCTGCTCGAGCACGGCTATAAGCTGTTCGCCTTCGGCGTCAATCTACTGGCGATCCACGAATCCGACCCGTTCGCGACCCAAGTCGTGATCAACCGCTGACCGCACCGGAGACCGGCGTGCTCAAAACCACCAAACGCCCCGTGGCCTTCGTGCTGGTTGCGACGAACCATGGCACGATGATGGTCAACCGCAACGACCACCACACCGACGCCTTCGCGACCTTCGGCGTCGGCCACGAAATCTTCCACACGTCGGGCTGCGGGCAGGAAGAGATCGACGTGGCCTTGCAGCTGCTCGACGCGCGCAAGGAGTATTTCGGCGCCGGCGTCGTCGCCCTCGATTGCGGGACCAATATCGGCGTGCATACGATCGAGTGGGCCAAGCACATGCATGGCTGGGGCACGGTCACGGCTTTCGAAGCGCAGGAGAAGATCTACTACGCGCTCGCCGGCAACATCGCCATGAACAACTGCTTCAACGCGCGCGCCGTGTGGACCGCCATCGGGGCATCCGACGGCACGATTCGCGTGCCCGTGCCCGACTATCTGAAGCCGTCGAGCTTCGGCAGCCTCGAGATCCGCAAGACCGAGAAGACCGAATTCATCGGCCAGGACGTCGACTACAGTGCCGCCAAAACCGTCGAAACCACGATGCGCGCGATCGACAGTTTTGCGCTGCCGCGCCTCGATTTCATCAAGATCGACATCGAGGGCATGGAGATGGAGGCGCTGGCGGGTGCCCGCAACACGATCGCGGCGCACAAGCCGATGATGCTGATCGAAGGCATCAAGACCGACCTGGGCGCTCTCACCACGTATCTGAACGAGATGGGCTACCGCTATTTCACCTTCGGCATCAATGTGATTGCGATCCACACGAGCGACCCCTATTCGGCGCGCGTGATCACGAAGAAATAGCGGCCCTCAAGGGAACCGCGCGAGCGCGTAGGCGCACATCGTTTGGTAGAGGGCGCGCAGGAACGCCGTGTTCGCTTCGGTTTTGGCAAGCGCGCTGCCGGCCGTGACCGCCTCGTGCACCGCCACAAGCTCGGCCGACGGGATCTGCGGCGGCTTGCCGTCGGGCCAGGTCGCGCGGGCGGGCACGGCGCGCACAAAAGCAAGCAGCAGGCGCAGGCGCTGGGAAAGCTCGGGGCTCGCCTCCGCCAGATGGGTGTCGAGCTGGTTGGGCGAGATCGCGACGCAATTCGCCGTTGCGAGTGCTACGGCCGAGGCCGTGCGCGGCAGCCCGTCGATCAGCGCAAGTTCGCCGAACATGGCCCCGGCACCGATCTGCGCGATTTCGATTTCCGTCTCGAGCCCCTTGCCCGCGCGTCGCTGGCGGATCGCCACGCGCCCGCTTTCGACGACGAAGGCAAGGTCGCCCGGATCGCCTTGCGCGAAGATCCGCACGCCGGGTGCGAAACGGAAGCGCTGCAGCCGCGGCCCTGTGGTGACAGTGGTTTCGCGCAATTGCCCGTCCACGCCTTTGAGGGCGAGGGTCTGTTTGCGCTCGAACCGGATATTGGCGTCTTCGGCCACGGGGGGCGCTCGCTTCCTTAAAGCGCGTTCTCGAGGCCGGCGGTGCCGCGGGTATCGGCCCCCGTCAGCACGGCCCCGCGCAGATCGGCCCCCGAAAAATCGCAATCGAGCAGGATCGCGTCGGTAAGGTTCGCTTCGCGCAGATCGGCGCGGCGCAGAACCGAACCCGTCAGATCGGCCTTCGACAGATTGGCGCCGCGCAGATCGGCCCCGCTCAAATTGGCCTCTTTCATCTTCGTGTTCCACACACGCTGATTGAGCGTGTCGACCGGCATGGGTGCAAGGTCCGCGTCGCGCAGCTTGGCGCCCGTCAAGGTCGCCTTGTCGAGCTTGGAGCCCTGGAGCTTCGCCCCCGAAAGATCGCAGCCCGCCATGAAGGCCGACGAAAAATCTGCGACCTGAAAATAGCTGCCCGCGAGCTTGGCATTGCGAAGAATGCAGAGCGCCAAGCGCCCGGCCGAAAGATTGACGCCGGGCGCGTCGAGATCGGCCAGATTGACGCGCTCGAAGTCGGCCTGGTGGCCGGTGCGCCCCTCGGTCTTGAGCCAGTCGAGATGGTCGATGAAAATCTGCTGCACGGATTTTTCGAGCTTGTCGATCGACACCGGCAGCACGGCCTTCGACGTGTCGACGCGCGCCAGATCCTGCGTGCCGAAATTGGACGCGGTGAGGTCGGCCCCGTCGAGATTGGTATTGTCGAGCAGAGCGCCCGCAAGCGTGGCGCCGTGCAGGATGCAGTTCGAGAGATTGGCGTTGGTGAGGTCGGCCCCGGTGAGCACCACGCCGCTCAAGTCCGAGTTCGAGAGATCGGCCTGGCGCAGGATCGCACCGCGCATGATGCAGCCCGTAAGGTCGGTGCGCGGCCCGAACACGCGGCTCATCTTCGCGTTGGTCATGTCGGCATGCGCGAATTTGGCGTCGGTCAGCACGGCCCCTTGCGGCTGGTTGTTATGGAAGCTGAAATTGCCGTCCTTGTCGCGAACGATGATGAAGCCGTCGCGGATATCGGCGGCGGTGAGGTTCGCGCGCTCGAGATTGGCGCGCTTGAGCTGCACGCCGCGCAGATCGGCTTTCGACAAGTCGGTGTCCGACATGTCGCAGCCCGTGAGATCGGCGCCGAACAGATTGGCGCGCGTCATCTTGGCGTGCGCGAAGGTCGACTCGCACAGGAACGCGCCGACGAGTTCAGCCTCGCTCAGATCGCGATTGCGGAAATCCATGCGCTCGGCAACCTTGAACGACAGCGCCAGACGCACGCCGCCGGTCTTGCCCTTGGCCATCTTTTCGTGGAGGGCGACGGCGGTGTTGATGTCGTGTTGGCTTACTTTGGTGGGGGGCGGCATCGTTGGCTTGCTCGCTTTCTGCGGAAGGCGCAATAATGCGCGCAAAAGACGTGAACGAACAAGCCCGCATGCGACGGAACCGCCCCGATGCGCCATCTCAAGGTCTTCGCCCTCGCGGCGTTTTTCGGGCTGTGCGCCTATGCGGTCGTGCGCGGGCTCGTCTATGTGAGCGCCGAGACCGGATTGCTCGCCTGGCTGGCGTCGTAGCGGTGACAAGATGAACCTCGCTGCCCATCTCGTGCGCAATGCCGCACGCATCCCCGATCGCCCGGCCTTGGCGCTGGGCACGCAAACGGTCGCGACCTGGGCGCAGATGGCGGCTCGAGTTGCTTCGCTCGCCGGCGGTTTGCGCGCGGCTGGCCTTGAAGCGGGCGCGCGCGTTGCGATCGTTGCCGAAAACACGCGGGATTATGCGCTCGCCTTCTATGCGATCTGGCATGCGGGCCTGGCGGCCGTACCGCTCAATAGCAAGCTGCACGCAAAAGAACTCGCCTATTGCTTCGACCATTCCGAGGCGGCGTTGGTACTGCATTCGAAGGACATGGCCGCGACTGTTGCCGATGCGCACCCACGCTCAAAAACCATGCAGATGGGCGGTGCCGATTGGCAAGCGCTTGCGGCAAGTCCGCCGATCGCGATGGCCCATGCAGCGGCAGACGATATGGCTTGGCTCTTCTACACGAGTGGAACCACCGGTAAGCCCAAGGGGGCAATGCTCACGCACGGCAATCTGCTGGCGATGGCGCTTAGCTATTTTGTGGATATCGATCCGCCCAGCCCCGGCGGTGCGATTCTGCATGCGGCACCCATGTCGCACGGCTCGGGCCTCTACATGCTGCCGATGGTGCTTATCGGCAATACGCAAGTGATCCCCGCAAGCGGCCATTTCGATCCGGCCGAGATTGCGGGCCTGTTCCAGCATTGGCCGGACGTGACGATGTTTGCGGCCCCCACGATGGTCAAGCGCTTGGTCACGCACGAAGGTGCGCGCGATCCGGGCAATCTGCGCACCATCGTGTGGGGCGGGGCGCCGATGTATGTGGCCGATCTCGATCTCGCGATCCAGCGCTACGGCTATCGCTTCGCGCAGCTCTACGGCCAGGGCGAATCACCGATGTGTATCTCAGGCCTCACGCGTGCGGCGATCGAAGCGGCGCACAAAGCGGGCGATGTGGGGCTGCTGGCGTCGGCGGGCACGGCGCAATCGGTCGTCGAGATTCGCATTGCAGACGAAGGCGAGATTTGCGTGCGCGGCCAAAGCGTGATGAAGGGCTATTGGCGCGATGGGGCCGCAACCGCGCGCGCGTTGCGCGACGGTTGGCTGCACACGGGCGACATCGGCGAAATCGACGCGCGCGGCGTGCTCACGCTCAAGGATCGCTCGAAGGATCTCATCATCTCGGGCGGCTCCAACATCTATCCGCGCGAGGTCGAAGAGGTGCTGCAGGCGCATCCGGCCGTGGCCGAAGTGTCGGTCGTGGGTGCCCCCGATGCCGAGTGGGGCGAGCAGGTCGTGGCGTATGTGGTGCTGTGCCCCGGCGTTTCGGCGACACAAGCCGAGCTCGATGCTTTGTGCTTGGCGCAGATCGCGCGCTTCAAGCGGCCCAAGCGCTATCGGTTCGTGGCGGCTTTGCCGAAAAACGCCTACGGCAAGATTCTGAAGACCGAGTTGCGCAAGCAGGAGCAAGCAAATGCTGAAGCGCCTTGAAGGCAAGACCGCGATCGTCACCGGGGCGGGCACCTCCGGCCCCGGCTGGGGCAACGGCAAGGCGGCGGCGGTCTTGTTCGCGCGCGAAGGTGCGAAAGTCTGCTGCGTCGACGTCAATGCGGATGCGGGCGCGGCGACGGCATCGCTGATCCGCGAAGAAGGCGGGCAGGCGATTTCGGTCGCGTGCGACGTGTCGAAGAGTGCGGCTGTGGCCGACATGGTCGCGCAATGCCGGGCTTCGTTCGGCTCGATCGACATTCTGCACAACAATGTCGGCATCCTTGCGCATGGCGGGCCGGTCGAACTCGCCGAGGAAGATTGGGACCGCGTGCTGCGCGTCAATCTCAAATCGATGTATCTGACCGCCAAGCACGTGCTGCCGGTGTTCCTCGAACAGTTCGCAGCGACCGGCAAGGGCGGGGCCATCGTCAACATCGCGTCGATCGCAGGGATCCGCTATCTCGGCATTCCCTACATCGCCTACAGCACCACGAAGGGTGCCATCGTGCCGTTCACGCAGAGCTTGGCCGTGCAGTACGCGGCCAAGGGCATTCGCGCCAACTGCATCCTGCCGGGCCTCATGAACACGCCGATGATCGTCGAGCCGTTGCGCGCGGCCTATGGCGGGGACGTGGCGCACATGATCGCGGTGCGCGACGCGCAATGCCCCACCGGCAAGATGGGCGACGCGTGGGACGTGGCCTATGCGGCCCTGTTCCTGGCGTCGGACGAAGCCAAATACGTGACCGGCGTTGCTCTGCCGGTCGATGGCGGCATTACGCTCAAAGTGTCTTGAGATCGGGCGGCGTTTTGGGGGCGAAGAAGCGCCGGTAGATCAAGGGTGCGAACGTGACCACGATCACGATCCGGTAGAGATGGTGGCCGGCGACGACGGCCGGATCGATGCCCAGTGCCAGCGCCACAAGGCTCATCTCGGCAAAGCCGCCGGGGGCAAAAGCGAGCACGAGGCCCGGCAGCGTCTGGCCGGTGACTTGCGCCAGCACGGCCGAAAACGCGATCGTGAGTGCGAGCATCAAAGCACCCGCCGCCATCGCATGCAGAACCGTGACGCCGATCACGCGCAGTTTCATGCCCGCAAAACGCTGGCCGATTGCGGCCCCCAGCACGATCTGCGCTGCCGCCGTCACCACATAGGGCGGCTGCGTGTCGGTGATGCCGGCAAGATGCACCGCGGCCGAGCAGACCATCGGCCCCAGCATGTTCGCCGCCGGCAAGCGCAGGCGTTTGGCCACGACCGCACCGCCGACAGCGCAGGTGCCGAGGATCAGATAGTCGATCGCCGAAATGTCGAAGATGCCGACCAGCGCTTGCGTCGGCGCACTGCCGAGCGCGCCGTCGAGCCGGAACCAGATCGGCAAGACCAGCACCACAAGCATGATGCGCGCGGTGTGGCTGAGTGCCAGCGTCTGCAGATGGCCGCCATATTGCGATCCCACCATCGTCATTTCGGCAAGCCCGCCGGGCGTGGCCGCGAAAAACGCCGTGGTGGGATCGTAGTGCGCCACGCGGCGCATGTAGAAATAGGCCACACCGCCGGCAAGCACGGCCCACACGGCAAGTGCCGCCATCGTGACGATCCATTCCGGCATGCGCGCGAGGATCGCGGGCGTGAAGCCCGCCCCGAGCAGCACGCCCAGCACGGTCAAAAACCAGTCGCGCACGCGCCGGGGCATCGCGACTTTGGCCCCCGACACGGCCGCAACCGTGGTGAAGCACATGGCACCCAGCATCCACGGCAGCGGAATGCTGAGTGCCTTGAACACCGCCCCGCCCACCGTGCCCAGCACGACCGCCGTCGCGAGGGCTCGCCAATCGACTTGCAGCGTCACGCGATTTCGCGGCCGAGCCGCACCGCCGTCTGGCCGCGGCCCAAGCGGCGCGTGGGCATGATCAAAACGCAATTGTCGTAAGGTGCGAGCACAGGCGTGCCGCCGTCGTCGGCAATCGGATCGCCTTTGCGCGCGATTTTCTCGAGGCCCTTGAACGGGCTCGCGAAGCGGAATGCGTCGGTCTTGATCGTCACGGCCTCGGTCACTTCGATGAGGCGCTGTGCGGGTGCGGCTGCGGCCGGCAGATGCATGGCCGCCCAGTCCGCATTTGCGGCCCCCGTCGCCGCCAGGAAGCGTACGAGGCAGGTACGCGCCATATCGGCAGAGGCTTTCTCCCAATGCTGGCCGCACTCGATGAGCAGTGCGTTTTTCGCACTCGCCGGAATGCCGAAATCGCCGTAGTCGCGCATGCGCTTGCCCGCCGCGTGGCCTTCGTCGCTGACGACGATCTCGGGTACGCCGATCGCGCGCGCGAAGCGGCGCCCTTTGTCGAGCGGCCCGCACAGCATCAAAGCGGGGGTGGCGTGCTGCATCGAATGGATGTCGAGCAGCAGATCGGCCGAGGCCACGAGCGGGCGGATTTGGCGCGCGCGCGCAAGCTCCTGCGACTGGCGCGGGCCGTCGAGCGTGGACTCGTTCCAGACGCGGTTGAAATCTTCGTCGAGGAAGCGGCTTGCCTGCGGGTTCTGCGGATCGAAGCTCCGGTAGGCGGCGACGTTGCAGAACAGCAAGGTGAGCTTGCCCTGCACGGGGCGGAAATTCTGCTTGAACAGCCAGTCGAGGGCGATCGCGCCGCAAATTTCGTTGCCGTGCACGAGGGCCGTCACCAGCACATGCGGGCCGCTGCGTCCGCTGTCGAAGCTCGTGGCGTAGTCGATGCCGACATTGCCTTTGGCGTAGGCCGAAATGTCGGGTGCGGTGAGTTCGATCGGATAGGCTTCGTTGTCCATAGCTAGTCCCCCGTACGCGCGAGTTTAAGCGGCCCCTAGAGAAAACCCAAGTTTTCGAGGTCGCGGTGCAACGCAGGCGGCGCCGCAAAATGGTGGGCGGTGAAACCGAGCTTGCGCGCACTCGCGATATTGGCCGCACTGTCGTCGATGAAAAAGCACGCGTGCGCGGGCTTGCCGACGACCTTCAGCAGATGATGGAAGATCGATGGATCGGGTTTCACGAGGCCAAGCTCGCCCGACACCACGATGTCGCGGAACAGTTCGAGAAACGGGAAGTTCGAGCGCGCCAGCGCGAAGGTTTCGGCCGACCAGTTGGTGAGCGCATAGAGCGGTATGCCTTTGGAATGCAGCGCCTCGAGCAGCATGACCGTGCCCGCGATCGGCCCCGACAGCATCTCCATGAAGCGCCCGTAATAGGCGCGGATGAGGTCGGCGCGATCGGGGAAGCGGGCGAGGAGTTCGGCTTCGGCCTCGCGGATCGGCCGGCCGGCATCCTGCTGGACGTTCCATTCATGCGTGCACACTTCGGCGAGGAACGCTTCCATCGCCGCTTCGTCGGCGAAGAGCTTGCGGTAGAGATTGCGCGGGTCCCAGCCGATCAGCACGTTGCCGAGATCGAAAACGACGGTATCGGGTTTCATGGCCGGCTTTCGAAACGCTCGACCAGGCGGCGCAGGAACTGTTCGCAAAGTGCGATCTGTTCGAGGGCCACGAACTCGTCGGGCTTGTGCGCCTGGTCGATGTCGCCGGGGCCACAGATCACGGTCGGGATGCCGCGCGCTTCGAACAGGCCCGCCTCGGTGCCGAATGCGACTTTGGCCGTGGCGTTGCCGCCCGAGGCCGCTTTGGCCGCCTGTACGACGTCGCTGTCCTCGTCGCCGCCGAGACCCGGAAAGCTCGAGATTTCCTCGAATGAGAAGCCCGTGTCGGCATTGACGGCGCGCATCTTGGGCTCGAGCTCGCGCCGCACGAAGGCTTCGAATTCGGCGAACAGCGTGCGCGGATCGTGGACCGGCAGATGGCGGAACTCGAAATCGAACTGGCAGTCCTTCGGCACGATATTGAGCGCCGTGCCGCCGCGGATCGTGCCGACATGCACGGTCGTGAACGGAATGTCGAATTCGCGGTCGAACGGGCCGTCGGCGGCGAGCTTGTCGCCCATGCGCACGAGCTCGGCGATCGCGCGCGCGGCGTACTGGATCGCGTTCACGCCGCGCGGGGCAAGTGAGGAATGGCATTCGAAGCCGCGCACATGTGCGCGCACCGAGATCTTGCCCTTGTGCGCGCGGATCACCTTCATGCTGGTGGGCTCGCCCACGACGCAGCCCATCGGCTTGATCCCGCGCGCCTCGAGATCGTCGAGCAGGCGGCGCACGCCCAGGCACCCGACCTCCTCGTCGTACGAGAACGCAAAATGGATCGGCGTCTTGAGCTTGGCTTGCTGGAAATGCGGGGCGAGGGCCAAGCACACGCCGACGAAGCTCTTCATGTCGGTGGTGCCGCGGCCGTAAAGTTTGCCGTCTTTGACCGAAGGTTCGAAGGGGGCGACCGTCCATTCCTGGCCGTCGATGGGCACGACGTCCGTATGGCCCGAGAGGACCAAGCCAGGCCGGTCGGCCGGGCCGATCGTCGCCCACAAATTGGCCTTTTTGCCTGTCGCGTCGAACACGAGATGGCTTTCGATGCCGAGCTTGGAAAGATAGCCGCGCACCCAGTCGATCAAAGCGAGATTGCTGTCGCGGCTGGTCGTGTCGAAGGCGACGAGGCGTTTGACGATCTCGAGCGTGGCGGGCTGGGGCAGGGTGGTTTGGGTGTCCGACATGGTATTCGACCGGGCTCCAGGGGCAAATGCGGTCTTTCACCTGACACAGCCGTCGTCCCGCGACCAGCCGAAAAATTCGATGGCGGTATCGCGCGGCACGACGGGCGAAGACGGCGCTTGCCCCCGAGACTCGCCCGAGACTTGCAAGCCTTCTGGCGATCTGCAAACCTGTCCGGTGCGCGAAACAAAGCGCCAAAGGGAGTGAGATGCGCGTCGTCCTGTGCCGCCCGATGATCGGAATTGCCGTCGCCACGTTTGCGGCGGTCGCGATGGCTTTCCTGCCGGCGGCGGGGCAGGCCCAGGATTTGACCGTGGGCCTCGGCGGCAACGTCACTTCGATCGACCCGCATTTCCACAATTTGTCGCCAAACAACGGCGTTGCCGCCCATATCTTCGACCGGCTCGTGCACCAGGACCCGCAGCAGCGCCTGGTCCCCGGCCTTGCGACCGAATGGACCGTGCTCGACGACACGACGTGGGAATTCAAGCTGCGCCAGAACGTGCGCTTCCACGACGGCACGCCGTTCGACGCCGAAGACGTCGTCGCATCTTTGAAGCGCGTCGCTTGGGTGCCCAATTCGCCGTCGTCGTTTCTGATCTCAACGCGTGCCATCGCCGAGACGATCGTCGTGGACAGCCACACGATCCGCTTCCGCACGGCACGGCCCGCACCGTTGCTGCCGATCGATCTTTCGAGCGTGAATATCGTCAGCAAGCGGCACGTCGAAAGCCCGACTGGCGACTTCAACCAAGGGCGTGCCGCCGTGGGCACGGGACCGTTCCGCTTCGTCGATTTCGCGCCCGGCGATCGTGTCGTGCTTGCGCGCAACGACAATTACTGGGGCCCGAAGCCGCACTGGGCGCGCGTGACGTTGCGCATCGTCGCCAATCCGTCGGCGCGCACGGCGGCGCTGCTGGCGGGCGACGTGCAGATCATCGACCAGGTGCTGACCGCCGATCTGCCGCGCTTGCGCGGCAATCCGCAGATCGCCCTTGCGCGCGTGACCTCGAACCGCCTCATCTTCCTCGCCCTCGACCAGAGCCGCGACCAGTCGCCCTTCATCACCGACAAGCAGGGCGCTTTGCTGCCCAACAACCCGCTCAAGAATCGGCGCGTGCGCCAGGCTTTGTCGCGCGCGATCAACCGGGCCGGCATCGTGCAGCGCGTGTTCGACGGCGAAGCGATCCCGGCGGGCGGCTTGCTGCCCGAGGGATTCTTCGGCGTGTCGGACAAGCTCAAGCCCGACGCGTTCGATCCGGAAGCGGCCCGCCGTCTGCTCGCCGAAGCCGGATATCCCAACGGCTTTGCCATGACGATCCACGGCCCCAACGACCGCTATCCCGAAGACGAAAAGGTGCTGCAGGCGATCGGGCCCATGTTCTCGCGCGTCGGCATCGACACGCGCGTGGTCACGCAGCCTTGGGCGACCTATGCGAGCGTGTCGAGCGCGCCCACCTACGCCTACAGCATCATGCTGTTCGGCTGGGGGGCGGCGACCGGCGAGGTCTCCTCGCCGCTGCGCTCGCTGCTCGCAACGCCCAATCGCGATCTCGGCACGGGGGCGTCCAATCGCGGCCGCTATTCGAACCCGCAGGTGGACGAGCTCCTGGCGCGCGCAATGGCGACGGTTGCAGACCCCGCGCGCGCCAAGCTGCTCGCCGAAGCCTCCGAAGCGGCGTTGGCCGACCAGGGGCTGATCCCGCTCTATTACCAGATCAATCTCTGGGGCATGCGCAAAGGGATCGGCTACGAGCCGCGCGCGGACGAAACCACGCTGGCGCAATTCGTGCGCCCCGCCAACTGAGGCGGCCCGTAAATTGGAACGCTTCACTTGAATCTCCGGGCGCTGCGCGTGCTGCGGGCAGTTGCGGCCAGCGGCAGCCAAGCGGCTGCCAGCCGCACGCTGAATGTGGCCCCCTCGGCCATCAGCCGCACGATCGTCGAGCTTGAAGCCGAGTTGGGCTTTGCGCTGTTCCGGCGCGACAAAGGCCGCTTGATCCCGACCCAGACCGGACGCGCTTTTGCGCTTGAGGTTGAGCGCGTTTTCCGCGACGTCGACATGCTGGCCGATACCGCACGGGCCTTGCGCGCGGCCGGCGGCGACCGCTTGCGCGCCATCGTCCCGCCGAGCCTGTCGCATCGGTTTTTGCCCGAAACGTTGCGGCGTTTCGTGGCAGCACATCCCGAAACGCGGCTCGATATTGATTACGGTCCGGCCGCCGCAGGCATGGCCGCCTTGGCGCAAGCGCGCGCGGACATTGCCGTGCTGTCGCTGCCGATCGATACGGCCGGGTTCGAGGTTGTACCTCTTATCGACGTGGAAACAGTTTGCCTCGTGCCGGCCGACCATAAGCTTGCGGCCAAAGCCGCGATTTCACCCGCCGATCTCGACCGGCAGAAGGTGGTGCTGATCGACCGCCGCTTTGCCTTGCGCGAAAAGCTCGACGATTTGTTCAGGCGGGCAGGGGCTATCCCCGATATCCGCGTGGAAACCTCGTCGGGTGCTGCCGCAGCGGGCTGCGCGCAGGCCGGGATCGGCATTGCCGTGGTGAGCCGCCTCATCGCGGGCCAAGCCGAGGGCGATCCGCAAATCGTGGTGCGCCCCTTCCGCCCGACGGTTTGGCAAAAATTTGCGGCGGCGATCGGTCCTGGTGTCGAGGGTCCGGCGGTCGAGGGGTTCGTGAAGGCGCTCAAAGCCACGTCCGCCGACTATCGGCGCAAGGCTTCCCGAACACGGTGACGCAATACGAGCGCCCCGTCGCGAAATTCGATGCGACAAACGCTTGGCCTTCGTCTAAATGTATGGCCATGCGTCAGACGCCCGCCATAGGGCGCGTCGTTTTTCCAGTCTGGACCGGGAGACTTCGAATGCAAAAAGCCACGCTTAAGGCCTTCGCCTTTGCCGCCGCATTGGCGGTCGCAACACCCTTCGCGGGCCTGCCCGTACCGGCGGCAGCGCAGACGCTGACTGTCGGTGTTGGCGGCAACATCACCTCGATGGACCCGCATTTCCACAATCTCGGGCCCAACAACAATATCGCCCAGTATTTCTTCGACCGTCTCGTGCATTTCGACGCGCAGCAGAAGCCGATCCCGGGCCTCGCCGAAAGCTGGCGCTCGATCGACGACAATACGTGGGAGTTCAAGCTGCGCCGCGGCGTGAAGTTCCACGACGGCAGCGATTTCGACGCGCAAGACGTGGTCGCGACCTTCAAGCGCGTGCCGTGGGTGCCCAATTCGCCGTCCTCGTTCGTGGCCTTCGTGCTCGGCCTCGAAACCACGGTCGTCGACTCGCACACGCTGCGCTTCCGCACGCCCGCCCCGCGGCCGTTGATGCCGATCGATTTTGCGGTCGTTAACATCGTCAACCGCAAGAACGCCGAATCGCCGACCGCCGATTTCAATTCGGGTGCCGCCATGAACGGCACGGGCCCGTTCCGCTTCGGCCAGTTCGCGCCCGGCGACCGCGTGGCGATGACGCGCAACGACGCCTATTGGGGCGAGAAGTCGCATTGGGCGAGTGTCACCACGCGCATCATCACCAACCCGTCGGCGCGCACGGCAGCCCTGCTTGCGGGCGACGTGCAGATCATCGACCAGGTGCAGACGGCCGATCTGCCGCGCCTCAAGCAGAACACGAATCTGCGGCTCGAGCGCGTGATCGGCAACCGCCTCATCTATCTGCATCTCGACCACAACCGCGACCAGACGCCGTTCCTGTTCGACAAGGCGAGCGGCCAGCCGCTGCCGACCAATCCGCTCAAGGACGTGCGCGTGCGCCAGGCGCTGTCGAAGTCGATCAACCGCCAAGCGCTCACCGAGCGCATCTTCGACGGCGAAGCGATCCCGGCCGGCGGCTTGCTGCCCGACGGCTTCTACGGCGCATCGCCGAAGCTGAAGCCTGAAGCGCAGGATCTGGCCGGTGCCCAGCGTCTCTTGCGCGAAGCGGGCTTCCCCAACGGCCTGAAGATGACGCTGCACGGGCCCAACGACCGCTATCCGGAAGACGACAAGGTGCTGCAGGCGCTCGGGCCCATGTTCACGCGCGCAGGCATCGAAACCTCGGTCGTGCCGATGCCGTGGGCGACCTACGCCTCGCAGTCGAGTGCGCCGACCTTCGCCTTCTCGGTGATGCTGGTGGGCTGGGGCTCGGACACGGGCGAAACCTCGTCGCCGCTGCGTGCGCTTCTTGCCACGCGTTCGCCGGGCTTCGGGGCGTCCAACCGCGGCCGCTACTCGAACCCGACGATGGACGCGTTGCTCAACCGCGCCTTGCAGACCGTCGATCCGGTCGCACGCGAGAAGCTTCTGTTCGAGGCCTCGGAACTTGCCGTCGGCGACGTCGGCATCATTCCGCTCTACTACCAGGTCAATCTCTGGGGTCTGCGCGCGAACCTGACCTATCAGGCGCGCACCGACGAATACACGCTGGCGCATCTCGTCAAGCCGCGTTGAGACAAGGCTCTAGCGGCGCGAATATCCGGGCGACTGGCTATTCGCGCCGCCGCGGTCCTTCCAAGCCATGAGCGTCTTCATCATCCGCCGACTGTCGCAGAGCGCGCTTGTTCTGCTGATCATGTCGTTGCTGGTCTTCTTCGGCGTGTTCGCGATCGGGGATCCGATCGAGATTTTTATCGCCGCCGACGCGGACCAAGCCGAGCGCGAACGCGCCATCGCCGCCCTCGGTCTCGACAAGCCGATTTGGCTGCAATATTTCTTTTTCCTGTCGAACGCGCTTGCCGGCGATCTCGGCCGCTCGTTCGTGTTCAACATTCCCGCGATCGACCTCATTTTGCTGCGCCTGCCGGCCACGCTCGAACTCGCCTTCTGTGCGGTGTTCCTGTCGGTCGCGTTCGGCATTCCGCTCGGCATGTATGCCGGATACCGGCCGGAATCGCGCGCGGCCAAGACGATCATGGCGACCTCGATCGCGGGCTTCAGCCTGCCCACCTTCTGGGTCGGGCTCATGATGATCCTCGTCTTCGCGGTCGAACTCGGCTGGCTGCCGGCGAGCGGGCGCGGCGAGCTCGGCTCGTTCCTGGGCATCCAGTCGAGCCTGTTCACGCTCAACGGGCTTGCGCATCTGGCGTTGCCCGCCCTCAATCTCGCCCTCTTCAACATCTCGCTCGTCATTCGCCTCACGCGGGCCGGCATGCGCGAGAACATGCCGATGGACTACGTCAAATTCGCACGCGCCAAGGGTCTCACACAGCGCCGCGTGGTGTTCGTGCATGTGATGAAAAACATAATGATCCCGGTCGTGACCGTGATCGGGCTCGAAATCGGCCAGGTCATCGCGTTTGCGGTCGTTACCGAGACGATCTTCGCGTGGCCCGGCATGGGCAAGCTCATCATCGACAGCATCAACAATCTCGACCGGCCGGTGATCGTCGCTTATCTGCTGATCATCGTGCTCATGTTCATCGTGATCAATCTCGTGGTGGACGTGCTCTATTCGGTGCTCGATCCGCGCGTGCGGCTCAGCGATACGGGCAAATAGCATGGCCGATCTCGACACACCCTTCCGGCGCTTCGTCGCTGATTTCCGCGAAGACAAAGTCGCCGTCGGTGCGGGCGTGCTGTTCGTTGCGATCTTCGCGGCCGCGATGGCGTGCGCTTATATCAGCCCGCAGAACCCCTACGATCTGCGCCAGCTCGACATCATGGACGGCAAAATGCCGCCCGGAAAAGCGTCGATGGACGGGCTTGTTTTCTGGCTCGGCTCCGACGGCCAGGGCCGCGACATGGTCTCGGCCATTCTCTACGGCCTGCGCACCTCGTTCCTGGTCGCGGTCACATCGGGCTTCATCGCGGCTGCCGTCGGTACGGCTGTCGGGCTTGCGGCCACCTATTACGGCGGCTTGGTCGATACGCTCTTGATGCGCACGGTCGACATCAAACTCTCGTTCCCGGCAATTTTGATCGCCCTCGTGCTGCTGGCCGTGTTCGGGCAGGGGACGGGCAAAATCGTGATCGCCCTCGTGGTGATCCAGTGGGCCTATTATGCGCGCACGGTGCGCGCCTCGGCGCTGGTCGAGCGGCGCAAGGAATACGTGGAAGCCGCCCAGTGCCTCGCACTGCCGCAGCGGCGCATCCTGTTTCGCCATATTTTGCCGAACTGCCTGCCGCCGTTGATCGTGGTCGGCACCATCCAGATCGCCAATTCGATTGCCCTGGAAGCAACCTTGTCGTTCCTGGGCGTGGGCTTGCCGATCACCGAGCCTTCGCTTGGCCTGCTCATTGCAAACGGTTTTGAGTACATTCTGTCGGGCGTGTACTGGATCAGCTTCTTCCCTGGCGTCGCCTTGCTGGTCACCATCGTGTCGATCAACCTCGTCGGCGACCGTCTGCGCGACGTTCTCAACCCGCGGCTCCAGAAATGACGAACGAAGCAACATTGCGCGTCGAGAATCTGCAGACGCATTTCGACACCAAAGCCGGCACCGTGCGCGCCGTCGACGGCGTGTCGTTCGACGTGCGCCAGGGCCAGATTCTGGGCCTCGTGGGAGAGTCCGGCTCGGGCAAGTCGGTCACCGGCTTCTCGATCATGGGGCTTGTCGATCCGCCGGGGCGCATTGCGGGCGGGCGCGTGCTGTTCCAGGGCCGCGACATCGCCAAGATGGGCGAGGAGGAGCTGCGCCAATTGCGCGGCAACCGCATCGCGATGATCTTCCAGGACCCGATGATGACGCTCAATCCGGTCCTCAAAGTGGAAACCCAGATGATCGAAGCCGTGCAGGCGCACGGCAACGTGGACCGCAAAACCGCCTGGACGCGCGCGCGCGATGCGCTCGGCCAAGTCGGCATCCCGAGCCCCGAAGAGCGGCTCAATTCGTATCCGCACCAGTTTTCGGGCGGCATGCGCCAGCGTGTCGCGATCGCGATCGCGCTTCTGAACAAGCCCGATCTCATCGTCGCCGACGAGCCGACCACGGCCCTCGACGTGACGATCCAGGGCCAGATCCTCTACGAGGTGCAGAAGCTCGCGCGCGAAACGCGCACGGCGCTCATCTGGATCACGCACGATCTGTCGGTCGTGGCCTCGCTCGCCGACGAGATTTGCGTGATGTATGCGGGCCGAATCGTCGAGCGCGGCTCTGTCGACCAGGTGCTCGATGCGCCCGCACATCCCTACACGGCCGGTCTCATCGGCTCGGTGCCGAGCCGCAACGTCAAAGGCACTAAGCTTGTGCAGATACCGGGCGTGATGCCGTCGATGCTGAACCTGCCCTCGGGCTGCGCGTTCCGCCTGCGCTGCACGCATGCCGACGCGACATGCGAAGCGTCGGCTCCGCCGGCATCGGGCGGCTTGCGCCAAGTGCGCTGCTTCCATCCGCTGACCGAGGTGGCGTGATGGCAACCCCTATCGTCGAACTCAAGGACGTCTCCAAGCGCTTCGTCAAATCGCTCGATATGGCGGGCAAGCTCGCCGCCAAGCTCGGCGCCAATGTGCGCGAGGAGACCGTGCATGCGGTCAATCGCGTGTCGCTGTCGGTCGCTGAGGGCGAGGTCGTGGGCCTCGTGGGCGAAAGTGGGTGCGGCAAATCCACGCTCGGGCGCATCGTCGCGGGCATCCTGCCGCAGACGCAAGGCGAAGTACTCTATCGCGGCCAGCCGCTTTCGGCGCTGTCGGGGCAGGCGCGCGTGAAGGCTGCCCTTGCCGTGCAGATGATCTTTCAGGACCCGTACGCCTCGCTCAATCCGCGCATGCGGGTGGCCGACATCATCGGCGAGGCGCCGCTCTATCACGGCCTCACCGACAAAGCGGGCGAGGTTGCGTATCTCGACGAGACGATGCGCCGCGTGGGCCTCGATCCGGCCTACAAAAAGCGCTATCCGCATCAATTCTCTGGCGGCCAGCGCCAGCGCATCGGCATTGCGCGTGCCCTTGCGGTCAAGCCCGAATTCGTCGTGTGCGACGAGTCCGTAGCCGCGCTCGACGTGTCGATCCAAGCGCAGATCCTCAATCTGTTCATGGAACTGCGCGCCGCCCTCAATCTCACTTATCTCTTCATCAGCCACGACCTCGGCGTGGTGCGCCATCTCTCGGACCGCGTCGTGATCATGTATCTGGGCCGCGTGGTTGAAGAGGGGGCTACGGACGACCTTTTCGCCAACCCCAACCACCCCTACACGATCGCGTTGCTGGGCGAGATCCCGCGCCTCGATACGCGCAAGCGCGTGTTCGTGCCGGTCAAAGGCGAAATTCCGTCGCCGCTCAACCCGCCGGGCGGCTGCCATTTCCATCCGCGCTGCCCGCACGCAATGCCGCGCTGCAGCGTCGAAGCGCCGATCTTGCGCGAGATTGCACCGGGCCGCCGGTCGGCCTGCCATCTCAACGACGCCAGCTGAAAGGATTTCATGCGATGGCACATCGTCTGTCGTCGCTGAAACCGGGCAAGCGTTTTCCCGACCGTGCTGCGTACGAAGCCGAGTTGGCCGTGCTGCAAGCGCGCATGCTGGCACTCCAGCAGACCTACTGGCACGAAAAGCGGCGCGGCATCGTCGTGTTCGAGGGCTGGGATGCGGCCGGCAAGGGCGGGGCGATCCGCCGCATGGTGCAGATGCTCGATCCGCGCGGCGTCTATGTGTGGCCCATTGCCGCCCCGCAAGAAGACGAGCAGGCGCGCCACTATCTTTACCGCTTCTGGCAGAGGCTGCCGCTGCCCGGATCGCTCGCCGTGTTCGACCGCTCCTGGTACGGGCGCGTGCTGGTCGAGCGCGTGGACAAGCTCTGCGCGCCCAAAGACTGGAAGCGCGCCTATCGCGAGATCGTCGAGTTCGAACGCCAGCTCGCGGCGGACGGCGTGCGCATCGCCAAAGTGTTTCTGCACATCACGCCGAAGGTCCAGCTCAAGCGCTTCGCCGATCGGCTCGAAGACCCAACCAAGCGCTGGAAGCTGACCCAGGCCGATCTCGACGCCTATCGGCAGCGCGACGCCTACGCGCACGCAGCCGACGAAATGTTCGAGCGCACGGACTCGAAGCACGCGCGCTGGCGCCTCGTGCAGGCCGACAGCAAATGGCGCGCGCGCGTCGATGCGATTTCGCACGTGCTCGACGTGCTCGGCAAAGGCATCGACACGCGCCCGCCGCCGATCGACCCGAAGTTCCTGGCGGCCGCGCGCAAGATGCTGAAGGCGAGCGTCTAGGCTTTTCGCGCGACGAAACTCGAGAGCACGCGCTTGCCGCGATGTTTGGCAAGCTTCGGCACAAGCACGATGTGGTCGTCGGCGGCCCATTCGACGATCTCGCAAGGTGCAAACCCGGCGGCTGCAAGGGCCGCACGGAACTCGACGACGTCGTGGCCGAAGCTCGGCAGGCGATGGATCTTGCCGTCTTTCTCGAAATGCGCCCCCGTGCCCGCCGCCGCCAAATCCGCATGCATTTCGGCCACGAACAGCACGCCGCCGCTTTTGAGCAGCGTTGCCGCCTGCGCCACGATCGGCGTGACGGTTTGGAAATGTTCGAGAACCAGCGAGATGCAGGCAACGTCGAAAGGTGCGCCCGGCAAACGCGGCCAGGTGCCGGTCAAATCGGCTTCGACGAGGGTTGCGGCTCCGGCGAGCCGGACCTGCGCCTGGGCCAGCATGCCGCTCGAGCCGTCGATGCCGACGAGCAGGGAAGCGCCGCCTTCGCGCGCGAGCCCGAGATTGCGCCCGGTGCCGCAGCCGATATCGAGGAACGCGGCTCCCTCAAGCGGCAGCTTTGCTTGCGCGAACGCGAGCGCGGCCAAGGCCACCATCGGATTGTCGAAACGGTCGTAGTCGGCGGCCCAGAGATCGTAGCCGGCCGTCGCACTCACGGCGCGAACTGTTCCTTCAGCACGCGTTCTTCGAACGAGTGCTCGGGGTCGAACAGCAGCGTGAGGCGCTTGGTGCGGTCTTCGGCGACTTCGACATGGATTACGTCGCGGATTTCGGTGTGGTCGGCGGTCGCGCTGACTGGGCGCTTGTCGGCTTCGAGCACGTCGAACGTGACCTTTGCGCGTGCGGGCAGCAAAGCGCCGCGCCAGCGCCGCGGGCGAAACGCCGTGATCGGCGTGAGTGCGAGCAGCTCGGCGCCCATCGGCACGATGGGGCCATGGGCCGAAAGATTGTAGGCGGTCGATCCGGCGGGCGTGGAGACGAGCACGCCGTCGGCGATGAGTTCTTCGAGCCGCACCACGCCGTCGATCGACACGCGGATTTTGGCCGCCTGGCGCAATTGGCGCAGCAAGCTCACCTCGTTGATCGCGACGGCGGTTTCGGTTTTGCCGTTCTTGCAGCGCACGGTCATGCGCAACGGGTGCAAGGTCACGCGGTGCGCGGCTTTGAGGCGAGCGAGCAGCCCGAGCGGTCGGAAATCGTTCATCAGAAACCCGACCGAGCCGCGATGCATGCCGAAGACGGGCACGCCGCGCGCCAGCGACCGGTGCAGCGTCTGCAGCACGAAGCCGTCGCCGCCCAGCGCCACGACGAGGTCGGCCTTGTCGAACGGCACGTTCGCGTAGCGTTTTTTGAGGCGGGCGAGCGCTTCGGCCGCCTGCGGCGTATCGGCGGCAACAAACGCGATTTTGGACGGCGTGTCGGACATGGGCGAGATGTTTACGCCAGCCGCCCGTGCCGTTCCAGGGGCTTGTCGGTGACTAGCCGCCGGTGACCGACATGTGACGGGCGACGGCGGGCGCCTTGTGGCGCCGGTCGATGACAAAATCGTGGCCCTTGGGCTTGCGCGCGATCGCATTGCGGATCGCCGTGTCGAGGGCGTCGCCGTCCGCCGACGCACGCAAGGGCGTGCGCAGATCGGCCGCGTCGTCCTGGCCCAGGCACATATAGAGCGTGCCGGTGCAAGTGAGCCGCACGCGGTTGCAGCTTTCGCAGAAATTGTGCGTGAGCGGCGTGATGAAGCCCAAACGCCGGCCGGTTTCGCGCACCGTGAAATAGCGCGCAGGCCCCCCGGTGCGGTAGTCGGTCTCGTCGAGCGTCCAGTTCTTGGCAAGCGACGCGCGCACGAGCGACAGCGGCAGATACTGGTCGAGGCGCGCTTCGCCGCCGATGTCGCCCATCGGCATCACTTCGATGAACACGAGATCGAAACCCTCTTCGCCCGACCACGCGACGAGACGGTCGAATTCGTCGTCGTTGCCGCCTTTGAGGGCGACCGCGTTGATCTTGACGGCGAGCCCCGCCTGTTTGGCGGCCTTGAGGCCGTCCAGCACCTGGTCGAGCTTGCCCCAGCGCGTGAGGGCGGTGAATTTGGCCGGGTCCAGCGTGTCGAGCGACACGTTGATGCGGCGCACGCCGGCGTCGCGGAGCTCGTGCGCATACTTCGCGAGCTGCGAGCCGTTGGTGGTGAGGGTGAGTTCGTCGAGTGCTCCCGCCTCGATATGGCGGCCGAGACTGCGCACGAGGCTCATCACGTTGCGCCGCACGAGCGGCTCGCCGCCAGTGAGGCGTAGCTTGCGCACACCCAGGCGCACGAAGGCCGAGCACAGCCGGTCGAGTTCCTCGAGCGACAGGATCTCGGCCTTGGGCAGGAACGTCATGTTTTCGGACATGCAATAGACGCAGCGAAAATCGCATCGATCCGTGACCGACACGCGCAAATACGAGATCGCGCGCGCAAACGGATCGACGAGTTTTTCGGCTCCAGGTGCGGCCGGGGGGGCGAGGCCAGTATCCATCGAAATTCCGAATCCTTGCGATATGTCCGGCGGAATATAGCGCCTGTTCGCCGACTTGTCGCGTTTAGCGCTTGGGCGTGGTCTGCTGCTCGGCGGCGCGCTTGGCGCGCTCGTTTTCGCGCAGATCGTCTTCGGTCGTGCGCGTGAGCGGGCGCGGCGGGCCCGCAAACGGATCGATTGCGGCTTCGGCCTGGCGGATCAGGCGGCAGTCCTCGCACATGCGGATGCGCTCGACCACTTCGGGCTTCTGGAACATCCAATGTTTGTCGGCAAGCTTGGCCGTGACGTTTTCGATCGCTGACAGCGTGCCGAAGGGCTTGCCGCAGCGCACGCAGCAGGCGGGCTCTTCTTCTTTGACGAGGGCGGGCGACTTTGCGGCCGAGGTGAAATCGAGCTGCGGCTTCAGCTGGATCACCTTCTCGGGGCACGTCGCCTTGCACAGGCCGCACTGCACGCAAGCTTCCTGGATGAAGCGCAGCTGCGGCATGTCGGGATTGTCGATGAGCGCACCTGTCGGGCACGTGCCCACGCACGAGAGGCACAAAGTGCAGCCGGCCGTGTCGATCGCGAGCGTGCCGAAGGGCGAGCCTGCGGCCAGCGGCAGCACGTCGACGGGGGCAGGCGCCACCTCGTGCAAATGGCGCAAGGCGAGCAAGGTCACTTCGCGCTTGCCGCCCGTGGGCAGGAAGCCGCCTTGCTTGGGTGCGGCCGCAACCTTTGTGCCGTAGAGCAAAGCTTCGACCGTTTCGGGATCGGCATCGTCGATGATCGCAACGCGGCCCTCGCCGAAGCCGAGGCCCGACATGGCCGTCTCGGCAAGGCCGATTTGGCCGGCAAGCCCGGCAAGCTCGTCGCGCTTTTCGGGATCGACGAGCAGGCGCACTTGGGCGGCCCCGAAGGCCAAGGCGCAGGCCATGAAGTCGAAACCCACTTGCGTGATTTCGTTGACCGCAAACGGCAGCACATGGGCGGGCAGGCCGCGGCCATGGCGCGCGATCATGTCGATCACTTCTTCGCCGTGCTTGCCGTCATGCACGAGCAGCACGGCCCGGCTGCCGCCAGCACGCCCATAGGCCACGAGCAGCGTGCGCAACCGATCGAGCACCGTGTCTTTTTCCGGCAGCGCGTAGGTCGCAGCCCCCGTCGGGCACACGGACGCACAACTGCCGCAGCCCGCGCACACATACGGATCGATGTCGACATGGTCGCCCGCCGAGGCGATAGCACCGGTCGGGCACACATCGAGGCAGCGATTGCAGCCCTTCTTGGTGTTGCGGCTATGCGTGCAGATATCGGCCTGGTAGGCGATGTAGCGCGGCTTCTCGAACTCGCCGATCATGTCGGACGCGGCGTAGATTGCGCGCTCGACGGCGGCGGGGTCCTTGGGATCGGCGCGGAAATAGCCGTCGCGCTTTTCGTGCGCCTGGAACAAAGGCGTTCCGCCGGTGAGGTCGAGGATGATGTCGCATTTGGACGACGCCCCGTCGCGCGCGCGTTCGAAACCGAGTTGGCCGCGCGAAGCGGGCAGGGCCGGCGCGTAATCGTCGACGGTGATTTCGAATGCGCCCAGATGGCCCTTGGCGCGCGCGATGGTGCCGCGGAAGATCGGCACGTCGGTCAGGCGCGGCGGTGCCACGGAGGCGGGCTTGGTCAGCAGCACCGTGCAGTCGAGGCGGGCACCCAAGCGCTTGGCCGCCGCGATCGCGGTCTCGTCGCGCCCGTAGACGAGGGCGATCCCTTGCGAGCGCATCGACACGCTGGCAGTCGGCGGCACGTCGATCGCGGCTTCGGCCAGCAATGCCGCGATCTTCGGCATGGCCTTGTCGGCTTCCTCCGACCAGCCCGCGCGCTCGCGGATATTGACGAAGCGAATATTGTTGTCGAGCCCGAGCTCGGCGCGCGTCTCGGCGAAGAAGGGGGCTTCCTGTGTGCACGCGACCACGAGCTCGCGGCCCTTCTTAAGGGCGGCTTCGAAATTGCCGATCTGCGCGCGGCACAACAGCGTATCGGGGGCGACCTCGCCGACGTCGTTGCCGACGGCCGCCGTGCAGGCTTTGCGCAAGGCCTTGCCGTCGAGCGGCATAGTGCCCGTGCAGTCGCAGACCAGAACCGTTTTGCCGTCGATTTCCATAGGTGCTTTCGGGGGGCGGAATCCTCGGCCGTTATGTGGCAAAGCCGGGCGGTACGATCAAGGCGTTTCTTTGGCAACGCACCCCTTGAACCGCCGCACATTGGGGGCCATTCTCGCGCGCATGGCAAACGAATTCCTGCTGATGCCCGATCCCGCCGACGCGCGGCTCGTGGCGCGCGTCTCCGGCATCGACCAGACGGGGGCGGCCGTCGAAACCTCGGTCGTCGCCGAAAAGCCGCTCACGCTCTATTTGAATGCGCGCGAGATCGTCACGATGATGACGATCGGCGACTATCCCGAATATCTCGCCCTTGGCTATCTCCTGAACCAGAACATGCTGCCCGCCGACGCGCGCGTGACGGGTGTCGAGTTCGATGCCGAGCTCGACGTGGTCGTGGTGCGCACGGATCGCGAGACCGACTTCGAAGACAAGCTGCGCAAGAAGACGCTGACCTCGGGCTGCGCGCAAGGGACCGCGTTCGGCGATCTCATGGAAAAATTCGACAAGGTCGCCCTCGACAAAGCGGCACGGCTCAAGACCTCGCAGCTCTACCGCCTGTTGCGCACGATCAACACCGCTCCCTCGCTCTATCTTGAAGCAGGGGCGATCCATGGCTGCGTGCTGTGTGCGGCCGACCGCGCCCTTGTCTATATGGAGGATGTCGGGCGCCACAATGCGGTCGACAAGATCGCGGGCTACATGTATCGCCACGACCTTGCGCCGCACGACAAGATTTTCTACACGACCGGCCGTCTGACGTCGGAAATGGTGATCAAGACCGTGCAGATGGGGATTCCGATTTTGGTGTCGCGTTCGGGCTTCACGGCCTGGGGGGTCGAGCTTGCGCGCAAAGCCGGGCTCACTTTGATCGGCCGCGCGCGCGGCAGCCGTTTTGTCGTGCTGGCGGCGCCTGAGCGCATCGTGTTCGACGCCAGTGCGCGCGAAGCGGCCGAAGAAGACGCCAAGCTGCGTCGCAAGGGCTCGGAAGATGGCTGAGGCGATCGCGGGCGTGGTGTTGGCGGGCGGCCAGTCGACGCGCATGGGCGGGGGCGACAAATGTTTGCGCGATCTGGGCGGCCAGCCGATCCTGGCGCATATTCTGGCGCGCGCCGCACCGCAGGTTTCCGCCCTCGTGCTGAACGCCAATGGCGACGCTTCGCGTTTTTCGGCCTTTGCCCTGCCGGTCGTTGGCGACAGCGTGCCGGATTTCGCAGGCCCGCTTGCCGGCATTCTGGCTGGTCTCGATTGGGCGGCGGTGCACGCGCCTGCGTCCCGCTATGTCGCGAGCTTTGCGGCCGACGCCCCCTTCTTGCCGCGCTATCTCGTGGCACGATTTGCGGCGGCGGTTGCGCACGAAGGGGCCGATCTTGCGTGTGCGATGTCCGACGGCCAAGCGCATCCGGTATTCGGCCTGTGGCGCATCGAATTGCGCGAAGCGCTGCGCCATGCGCTTGTGACCGAAAAAATCTTCAAGGTCGATCGCTGGACGGCGCGGTATAAGGTTGCCATGGTTGCGTTCGACGCGAAACCCTTCGATCCGTTTTTCAACGCCAATCGGCCCGACGATCTGGCGGCCGCCCACGATCTGTTGGCGCTTGCAAACACATGAACACGCCCGATCCGCAAATCATTCCGCCTAAAGACGCGCAGCTTTCGATCGGCGTGCTCGTGGCCCAGTCGCCGCCGCGCACCGCGTGGGGCGAACCGCAATGGCGGCCGCATTCGGTCGTGCTGGGCGGCGTTGCGTTCGCACCTTGGACCGAGCTGCGCCGCGAAGACGACACGACGATCTGGTACGCGGGCGAGTTCCCGGTCGCGCTGTTCGTGGCCGAGACCGTCACCTATCGCATGAACCTCGCCGAGCCGGTGCCGGCCGTCTATGTCGTGCTGCGCCGCGATCCGTCGCTGCCGCCGCCCGGCATTGTCGTGCGCCACGTCACGGTCAGTCCCGGCGAGGCGGAAGCCTATTCGGTCGACGGCGAGCATATCGTCGAGAAAGTGCCGATGCCCGAAGCGCTGATGGCGTGGCTCGGCGACTATGTACGCGCCTACCATGTCGAAGAAGTGTTCAAGAAGCGCAAGCGCACGCGCATCGATCCGAACAAAGGTTTCGCCAAGGGGGCGGAGGGCAACGAGTACGGCGCTTCCTTCGCGCAGAAGGAAAACAATGGCTGACGCCGAGCGCCCGCGCGAAGGTTTTGCCGGCCGCTGGTCGCGCCTCAAAGCCGAGGCGCGCGCCGTACCGCCCGCACCGGCACCTGCGGCCGAAGCCGAGCCTGTACCGGCCGCAATCGCGCTCGCGACCGAAACAACGCCGCCGGAGAAATCCGAAAAACCGGCGGAGACGGCCGTCACGCCGAAGACCGAATTGCCGCCGCTTGAGACGCTGACCAAGGATTCGGATTTTTCGCTGTTTATGAACAAGGACGTCGCCGACGACACGCGCAAGCTTGCCTTGCGCAAGCTGTGGACAATGGATCCGCATTTCGCGACGATCGACATTTCCGAATGTCATTCGATCGATTTCAATGCCGTTCCGACTTTCCCGAACGGGTTGCTGAACACAATTTATCGTGTGGGGTCGGGCATGGTTGAAGCGGTCGAGGAGATCGAACGCAAGGAAGCGGCCGACAAAATTGCCGCTGACAAGGCTGCCGCCGCACAAATCGCAACGGCACCGGCGGATTCGCAGGCCAAGGCCACCGACGAACCGAGTTGAGGGGGCTTTGCTGCACTGCAGCAATTCTGCGTATCAAGGCCCGTCAACAAACGCTTTTGTATGCTGCACTGCACACGGTATCCGGCGATGTTGCGGCCTCTTGACAGCGGCATCGTGCTGTCGCATAGGTTAGGTGTCTGATCGTTGACGCTACACAATAAAAATGAGTTTCGCGGTCTGCAAGTTCCGGTACCAAGAAGCAAGAACACACGCGAGAAAAACTGACAGTTTTCAATGCCAGTGCGTCCAGTCGAAATCGTTGCGTTTGGCGTTACAAACCGCTTTGTGGGGCAACCCCGATGAGCGAGAGCCCAGCCATTGTGCGCAGCCTTGCGGCCCTTGAGCTTGCGATTGAGCGAGCGGGGGGGCAGTCGGCATTGGCGCGCGCCATTGGCAAATCGCAGGGCCATGTATGGCATTGGGTAAAGGTCGCCAAACGCGCGCCGGCCGAAGCCGTGCTCGCCATTGAAACCGCAACCGGCGTGTCGCGTTCGGAACTGCGCCCCGACGTTTATCCGTCGACAAGCATCGACGCATCCGGCTTTATCGTGACGCCCGCCGCCGTCGAAGCCGAGGAAATCGAAATCGACGAAGACGAGTTGCTGCGCGCGCAATGGTACGCGTTGCTCGGCGAATTGTTGGCGCAAGCGCCGGACGAAGCGTTCCTGGCACGCCTTGCCGCCCTCGGCGGCGACGACAGCGAGCTTGGCGGCCATGTCGCAGCTCTTGCCAAGACAGCGCAACGCACGACGGTCGAGCAGGTGCGCGAGGAATTCCACGATCTGTTCATCGGCCTGTCGCATGGCGAGCTTTTGCCCTACGCGTCCTACTATCTGACGGGCTTCCTGCACGAAAAGCCGCTCGCCAATTTGCGCGGCGCCATGGCCGAACTCGGCATCGTGCGCGCGTCCAACCGCCCCGAGCCCGAGGACCACATCGCCTCTTTGTACGAGACCATGGCCGGGCTCATCGTTGGCGCTTTCGGCAAGCCCGCGTCGCTTTCGACGCAGCGCGCGTTCTTCGCGGCGCATATTGCGCCGTGGGCAGAAAAACTCTTCGCCGATTTGGCGGCCGCCAAATCGGCCCGGCTCTACATGCCGGTCGGCCAGATCGGCCGCATCTTCATCGAAATCGAAAACGCCGCCTTCGCAATGGACGAAGGCGACCAACCGCACGAACCGAATAACGGATAGAGGGGCGAGGCAGACCATGAGCAACAACCCAGACACCAAAGCGGCCAATCGCCGCCAGTTCTTCAAAGTCGCAGGACTTGGCGCCGTTGCGGCCGGTGCCGCAGGTGCGGGCACGATCGCGGCCCCTGCCGCCGCCAAAGCGGCCGAACCGGCGCAGGCAAGCGCCGGCTATTCGGAAACCGCGCATGTGAAGACCTATTACGCGCTCGCGAAGTAAGGAGAGCCATTCGATGCTGACCAAGAAATCTTCGGGCAAGGCCGTCGGCGCGCGTTTGACCGCCGCTCTTGCAGGGGCTGCCGGTGCGGCGATGGATCGTCGCGCCTTCATGCGCCGTTCGGGTCTCGTGGCGGGCGGCATTGCCGCCGCCGCCTCGCTGCAGCTCAAGACCGTCGAAGCCGCTGGTGCGGCAGCGGGTGCGCCCAAATTCGGCGTTGCCACCAAGATCGTCAAAAACATGTGCACCCACTGCTCGGTCGGTTGCACGGTGACGGCCGAAGTGCAGAACGGCGTATGGACGGGCCAAGAGCCGTCGTTCGACTCGCCGATCAACCTGGGTGCGCATTGCGCCAAGGGTGCGGCCATCCGCGAACTCGTGCATGGCGACCGCCGTCTCAAATATCCGATGAAGCTCGTTGCCGGCAAATGGCAGCGCATGACCTGGGACCAGGCCGTTACGGAAGTGGGCGACCGCCTGCTGAAGATCCGCGAAGAGGCGGGCCCTGACTCGGTCTATTGGCTGGGTTCGGCCAAGTTCACGAACGAAGCAGCATATCTCAACCGCAAATTCGCCGCCTTCTGGGGCACGAACAACATCGACCACCAGGCGCGCATTTGCCACTCGACGACGGTGGCGGGCGTTGCCCAGTCGTGGGGCTACGGTGCGCAGACCAACTCCTATAACGACATCCAGAACTCGCGCTCGATCTTCCTGATCGGCGGAAATCCGGCCGAAGCGCATCCGGTGTCGCTCTTGCACGTGCTGCGCGGCAAGGAAAACAACCAAGCGCCGTTCATCGTGTGCGACCCGCGCTTCACGCGCACGGCCGCCCACTCGACCGAGCATGTGCGCCTGCGTCCGGGTACGGACATTCCGCTGATCTGGGGCATTCTCTGGCACGCGTTCGAAAACGGCTGGACGGACGAAGAGTTCGTCAAGCGCCGCGTCTACGGCTGGGATGACGTCAAGAAGGAAGTCGCCAAGTACAACCCCGCCGAAGTCGAGCGCATCACCGGCGTGCCGGGCACCCAGCTGCGCCGCGTGGCGCAGACGCTGTGGAACAACCGGCCCTTCACCGTTATCTGGTGCATGGGCGGCACGCAGCACACGGTGGGTTCGGCCAACGTGCGCGCCTACTGCATCCTCAACATGAACTACGGCACGATCGGCGTGGCGGGCGGCGGTACCAACATCTTCCGCGGCCACTGCAACGTGCAGGGTGCGACCGACCTCGGCCTCGATGTCTTGAACCTGCCGAACTATTACGGCCTCACCGAACAGGCGTGGCGCCATTTTGCGCGCGGCTGGGGCGTGCCGTACGAGTACATGCTCGGCCGCTTCCGCTCGAAGGCGCTCATGGAAATGCCGGGAACGCCGCAGTCGCGTTGGCATGACTTGGCACTCGAGGCCAAGGCAAACCTCACGGGCCAGCCCGACAACATCAAGGCGATGGTGTTCTGGGGCCACGGGGCCAACACGCAGACGCGCGGTCCCGACGGCAAGAAGGCGATGGAGAAGGTCGACACGCTCGTCGTGATCGATCCGCATCCGGTGCAGATCCCGGTCATGGCGGCCGAGCGCAAGGACGGCGTCTATCTGCTGCCGGCCTGCACCTCGCTTGAAATGCGCGGCAGCCGCACGGCCTCGAACCGGTCGCTGCAGTGGGGCGAGCAGGTCGTCGATCCGATCTTCGAATCGAAGAACGACTACGAGATCATGTATCTCCTCGCCAAGAAGTTCGGTTTCGCCGAGCAGATGTTCAAGAACATCAAGGTCGACGGCAACGTGCCGGAAGCCGAGAGCATCCTGCGCGAAATCAACCGCACTTGCTTTACGGCCGGCTATTCGGGCCAGAGCCCGGAACGCCTCAAGGCGCACATGGCGAACCAAGACGCGTTCGACCGGGTGAACCTCAAGGCGCTCAAGGACATCCCGGCCAAGGACGGCATGGCCGAAATCAAGAAGGGCGAGTTCTACGGTCTGCCGTGGCCGTGCTGGGGCAAGCCCGAACATCGCCACACCGGCACGCACATCCTCTACGACCAGTCGGTTCCGGTGGCTGAAGGTGGCGGCAATTTCCGCGTGCTGTTCGGCGCCGAGCGCGAGGGCGTGAGCCTGCTCGCCGACGGCCTGTTCTCGAAGGGCTCGGAGATCAAGGACGGGTACCCGGCTTTCAGCTACGGCATGCTGAAGCGTCTGGGCTGGGAAGGCGAACTCACCGACGCCGAACGCGCCGAAATCCTCGAGATCGGCACGATGGTGTTCGGCGGCAACGCCGACAACGTGCCCTGGAACTTCGACACGTCGGGCGGCCTCATGCGTGTTGCGATCGCCCACGGGTGCGACCCCAAGGGCAATGCGCGCGCGCGCGCCAACGTGTGGAACTTCCCCGATCCGGTGCCGACGCACCGCGAGCCGCTCTATTCGGCGGACCGCGAAATGGTGCGCAAGTATCCGACCTACACCGACCGCGTGCTGCACCGTCTGCCGACCCTGTTCAAGTCGATTCAGGATCGCGACGTCTCCAAGCAGTTCCCGACGATTCTCACCTCGGGCCGTCTGGTCGAGTACGAGGGCGGGGGCGACGAAACGCGTTCGAACAAGTGGCTCGCCGAACTGCAGCAGAGCATGTTCGTCGAAATCCATCCGGCCGACGCGCGCCGGATCGGCGCCAAGAACAACGACGATGTGTGGGTGTTCGGGCCCGAGAACAACGCCAAGATCAAGGTCAAAGCGCTCGTCACCGAGCGCGTGGGCCAGGGCGTTGCCTGGATGCCCTTCCACTTCGCGGGCCATTGGATGGGCAAGGACATGCGTTCGTCCTACCCGCAAGGCACGGACCCCATCGTGCTGGGCGAAGCGGTCAACACCGTCACCACGTACGGCTACGACCCCGTAACCCAGATGCAAGAAACCAAAACCACCTTGTGCCGCATCGAGAAGGCCTAAGGCTTAGGGAGCGACAGACATGGCTCGCATGAAATTCCTGCTCGACGCCGAACGCTGCATCGAATGCAACGCTTGCGTCACCGCCTGCAAAAACGAACACGAAGTGCCGTGGGGCATCAACCGCCGCCGCGTCGTGACGCTCAACGACGGCAAACCCGGCGAGCGTTCGATCTCGATGGCGTGCATGCACTGCACGGACGCGCCCTGCATGGCCGTCTGCCCGGTCGACTGCTTCTACAAGACGGCCGAAGGCGTGGTGCTGCACTCGAAGGATCTGTGCATCGGCTGCGGCTACTGCTTCTACGCCTGCCCGTTCGGCGCACCCCAGTATCCGCAGGCCGGCAATTTCGGCACGCGCGGCAAGATGGACAAGTGCACCTTCTGTGCTGGCGGTCCCGAGGCTTCGACCACGGACGCCAGCTTCGCCAAGTACGGTCGCAACCGTCTGGCCGAAGGCAAGCTGCCGCTGTGCGCCGAAATGTGCTCGACCAAAGCGCTGCTCGGCGGTGACGGCGACGTCATCGCGGGCATCTACCGCGAGCGTGTGGCCACGCGTGGCTACGGCTCGGGCGCTTGGGGCTGGGCCACGGCCTACGGCGATCCGTCGCGCACCTGATCTCGAATCCGGCCGCAAGGGGCCCCCTCGAAAGAGAAGCCCCTTGCGGCCGGCCGCATTGCCAAGAAGGACTTGAAGCAAAATGTCATCCGGTCAACGCAGCATTCTCTGGGTCGTCTTCGCGCTGTTGCTGATATCTGCCGCCGCGTTCAGCGCACGCGACCCCGGCATCCGCGAAGGTGCGCAAGGGTCGTATCAGGGGCGCAGCGTCGCTGCACCCGCCGTGCCCGCCAATGCGCGCGACATGCTCGAAAACCGCGCCAATTCCGGCCAGCGCTACTAGCGTCGGCAGGGGGGAGAGAAACCATGAAATCCGCCAACATTCTTCGTTCGCTCGTCGTCGGTGCCGCCCTGCTGGTTGCGGGCGCCGCATCGGCGCAAGCGCCGGCACCGGCACCTGCGGCACCCGCTGCAGCACCGCCGCCGGTCGTCTCGACGGCCGCACCGCCGGTGAGCCGCCTCGACGGCGTCAACCTGCCGCCCGCGGCACCCGGCAGCTACCAGAGCCCGAGCATGCGCCCGGAAGCGGGGCTGATGTCGAACGACGCCGAACTGCTGCGTGCGTTGGCCCCCACGCGCGGCCAGGTCACGATCCCGGACCAGAAGCTCGCCACGCTGATCCAGCCCGCAGGCCGTGACTGGCGTGCGGCCGTCAAGGGCCCGATCCGCGTTTGGGGCTCGTGGCTCATTCTCGGCATGTGCTGCTTGTTGATCGCGTTCTATCTGCTGCGCGGCAAGATCATGATCGACAGCGGCATGTCGGGCCGCACGGTCGAGCGCTTCAATTCGTTCGAGCGTTTCGTGCATTGGATGACGGCGGGCGCTTTCGTGGTGCTTGCGATCACCGGCCTCAACATCACCTACGGGCGCTATCTCCTGCTGCCGCTGCTGGGCCCCGACGCGTTCACGTCCATCTCGGTCGCGTTCAAGTATCTGCACAACTACCTCGCCTTCGGCTTCATGCTCGGCGTGGTGCTGATGTTCGTGCTGTGGGTGCGCCACAACATTCCGTCCAAGGTCGATCTGCAGTGGATCGCAGTCGGCGGCGGGCTGTTCACGAAGGGCGTGCATCCGCCGGCCGAGAAGTTCAATGCCGGCCAGAAAATCATCTTCTGGTCGGTGATCACGGGCGGCGTGGCGCTCAGCGTCTCGGGCGTGTGGCTGATGTTCCCGTTCTTCCTCGGCGACGTGGCCTCGATGCAGCTCATGCAGGTGATCCACGCCGTCGTCAGCCTCGTGCTGACGGCGATCGTGATCGCGCACATCTATATCGGCTCGCTCGGCATGGAGCAGGCGTTCGACGCGATGGGCACGGGTCTCGTCGACGAGAATTGGGCCAAGGAGCATCACGGCCTGTGGCTTGCCAAACTCAAGGGCCAGGCCGCACCGCAATACAAGATGGGCCACGACTGAAGGGCCTGCATTTCGTAGACTTCCGGCCCGCGCCAGACCATCGGCGCGGGCCTTTTTCTTTGGCGAGATCCGAACATGCGCATTCGTGCCTTGATTGCCGCCTTGCTGCTGGCGACGACCCCGGCCGCAGCCGAACTTGCCGGGCACGGCGCCATGGTCAATGCCGTTGCGGTGTCGGCCGACGGCAAGCAGGTGCTGACCGGCTCGTGGGACTATTCGGTGCGGCTGTGGGATCTGCCCACGCAGCGCGAACTCAAGCTGTTCGACGAGCATGTCGCATCGGTCAATGGCGTGGCGTTCGTGCCGGGCACGTCGTTCGCTTTGTCGGGCAGCTGGGATGCGACCCTGAAATTGTGGGACCTCGGCAGCGGCAAGCTCGTGCGCAGTTTCGAGGGGCACAAGGCCAACGTGGCCGCCGTCGCCGTGTCGCGCGACGGCAAACGTGCGGCATCCGCAAGCTGGGACCGCAGCATCGCGATCTGGGACATCGCAACGGGTCGGCTGCTTCGCAGCCTGAACGGCCACACGGCCAACGTGATGTCGGTCGCGTTCTTGCCCGACGGGCGCACGCTCTTGTCGGGCAGCTACGATCTCACGCTGCGCCTCTGGGACAGCGAGACGGGCCGCGAAGTTGCAATGCTCGAAGGCCACGTCAACAGCGTGAACGGTGTGGCCGTCTCGGGCGACGGCAAACTTGCGGCCTCGGCCTCGACCGACGGCACGGTGCGGCTGTGGGACTTGGACCAGCGCCAGGAGCGCCGCGTGCTCGAAGGCCATCGCGGGTTCGTCACGTCGGTTGCCTTGTCGGCCGACGGAACGCAGCTTCTGTCCGGCGGCGGCGACCGCACGATGCGGCTGTGGCGCGTAGCCGACGGGCGCGAGCAGCGCCAGTTTCTCGGCCACAAGCGGCCGGTTTGGGCGGTGGCGTTGGTGCCGGGCGGCAAGCTCGGCATTTCGGCCGGCTACGACGAGGTCGCGAAAATCTGGGACCTCGAAACCGGCAGCGAGATCGACGCGCCCCCGTGAATCAAAAACGGCCCGCCAAAGGCGGGCCGTTCGAATCTAGCCGCAAAGCCGAAGCTTAGAGGCGTACGCTCGAGGCGACCGAATAGCGGTCGGCGGTCGAGGTCTGCACGCTGTCGAGCACAAAATGCGCGCCGATCGCGATGACGATGGCAGCTGCAAATCCGGCAAACATGGCTTTCATGTGAGACTCCGCAAACGAGGCTTTTTGTTAGGTCTGAATTTACCACAATTGCGCGCCTGCGCAAGCGGATACCAAGCTTGACGCAGGCGCCCCTAGGGCGCCGTCGCGCGCCGCAGATAGGCAATCAAATCGGCGCGATCCTGGTCGATCGCAAGGCCGCCATACATCTTGGTGCCGGGCACGAAGGCTTCGGAATCCTTGAGGAAGCCGTCGAGCGTGGTTTCGTCCCATACGAGGCCGGAATTCTTGAGGGCTGCGGTGTAGCGAAAATCGCCGACCGCACCGGCCTGGCGGCCGAACAGCCCATGCAGACGCGGCCCCACGCGGTTGCGCCCACCGGCCTCGAGCGTGTGGCATGCCGCGCATTTGCGGAACACGGCCTCGCCGCGCGCAGGGTCCGCGTCGGCGAAAGCCGGGGCGGGGAGGGCGGCGGCCAAGAGACCGGCAATAAGAAGCAAAACAGCGCGCATGGTCTAAAGCGTTTTGACGGCCAGTTCGGCCTGCGGATCGACGCGCACGAGCGTCACGTGCTCGGCATCGATCAGCAATTTGCCGACATGTTCGAAATTGACGGTCACGCGCATACCGATCGCGGATTGGACTTGGCCAATGCCCCAATCGGGGCGGTCGGGATGGCAGACATAGGTGCCGGGCGAAAGACGGGTCATCGTTAACGAAGTATAGACCAATTCTGCGGCATGAAGAACCCTGTACGATACCGTGTCTGTGGAAGCGGTGAAGGGACAATGTCGCAGAATTTGGAATTGCGTTTGGCCGAGCTGATTGCAGCGCGCATGAGCCACGATCTTGTCGGGCCCGTCGGGGCGTCGGTCAACGGCGTCGAACTGCTTGCCGAGGATGGTGCCGGCGATCCCGACGTCGTGAGCATGATCGGCCAGGCCGCACGCCAGGCAAGCCGACGTCTGCAAGTGTTCCGCGCCGTCTACGGCACGCCGGGCGCTTTGCCGGCTGGTGCCCCCTTTGCTGCGGCGCACAAGCTGTTTGCGGCCTTGCTCGAGGGCGACAAGGCCGCCCTCTCGGCCTGGAATTCCGTACCCGAGCTCGAAGCCGAAGCCGGCCGCCGGGGGGCCCGCATCGCATTGCTCGCGGGCTTCGTTCTGTCGGAAGGTTTGCCGCGCGGCGGCGATCTTTATTTCGACGGCGCCATTGCCGCCGGGCGTGCAGCACTCGAATGGCGCGCGGTCGGCACGGGTGCACGCCTTTTCGAAGAGGTCGAAGCCACGCTTGCCGGCAAAGTCCCGATCGACGAATTGACGCCCAAAGCCGCACCGGCGGCCGTTCTGCAGCGTCTTGTCGCCGAACTGGGCGGCAAAACGACATATGTTCCGGCCAAAGATGCGTTGACGTTGGCGATGGCTTTCAAAGCGCCAGGCGACGCTTGAAGAGTGGCCGGGAGGTGCGCGCCCAAGAAGTGGTGTTGGCGCTGGCGCTCGGCTCGGCTATATGTGGGGGTAGTCGATCAGCCGATGCTCGGTTTGTGCGCGGCGGAGACGGAGGACGTTAATGAAGTCGTTTCTGGTGGTCGACGATTCCCGGGTCATTCGGAATGTCGCGCGCCGCATCCTTGAAGCTTTCGGCTTCAAGATCGAAGAGGCCGCCGACGGCCAGCAGGCACTCGAAGCCTGCAAGCGCGCGATGCCGGACGGCATCCTGCTCGACTGGAACATGCCGGTGATGAACGGCATCGAATTTCTGCGCGCTTTGCGCGCCTCCCCCGGCGGCAACGCGCCCATCGTTCTGTTCTGCACGACCGAAACCGAGATGACGAAGATCCAGCAGGCGATCGAAGCCGGGGCCAACGAATACATCATGAAGCCGTTCGACAGCGAGATCGTCGAATCGAAGCTTACGCAAGTCGGCCTGCTCTAGATGGCGCTCCATTCCGAACCGCCGAAGCCGGGTGCGGGCGCGCCGTCGCAGGTTCGCGTGATGGTCGTGGACGATTCGGCCGTCATCCGCGGCCTCATCACGCGCGCCCTCGAAGCCGATCCGGGCGTGCAGGTGGTGGCGACCGTCGGCAACGGCCAACTCGCCGTGGGCCAGCTCGGGCGCACCGACGTGGACGTGATCGTGCTCGACATCGAAATGCCGGTCATGGACGGGCTCACGGCGATCCCGAAGCTTCTCGAAGTCGCACCCGACGTCAAAATCATCATGGCTTCGACGCTGACCCAGCGCAACGCGCAGTCGAGCATCGAGGCGATGAACAAGGGTGCGGCCGACTACATCCCGAAGCCGTCTTCCACGGGCGAAATAGACGGCTCGACCGATTTCAAGCGCGAACTCACCGACAAGGTCAAAGCGCTCGGCCGCGCGCGGCGCGACAAGCGCGACCGCAGCCGCGCGGCGGGTGTGCCTGAAACGCGCCCGCAGTCGACCGAGACCACGCGGGCTGCCTCGGCTGCAGGCGTGCAGCCCGTGTCGGCGCGCAGTTCGCTTCTGTCGCCGCAGACGCCGATCCAATTGCGTGCGGCCGGTCGCACATCGCCGCAGATCGTCGCCATCGGCAGCTCGACCGGCGGGCCGCAAGCGCTGTTTGCGGTGCTGGGCGCGCTTCCCGCCGCAATGCGCCTGCCGATCGTTATCACGCAGCACATGCCGGCCACCTTCACGACCATTTTGGCCGAGCATATCCAACGCACTGCCAAGCGGCCTTGCGCCGAAGGCGTGGACGGCCAGACGCTCGAAGCAGGCCGCATCTATCTCGCGCCCGGCGACAACCACATGAAGATCGAAAGCCAAGGGACGCAGAAAATCATTCGCATCACCAAAGAGCCGCCCGAGAATTTTTGCCGCCCCGCCGTCGATCCTATGTTCCGCAGCGTGGCGGCCGCGTTCGGCCCTGCCGTGCTCGGCGTCGTGCTGACCGGCATGGGTTCGGACGGGGCCAAGGGCGGCAAGGTGCTGGTCGAGGCGGGCGGCACCGTGATTGCCCAGGACGAAGCCACGAGCGTGGTGTGGGGCATGCCGGGGGCCGCTGCCATGGCGGGCATTTGTGCGGCCGTCCTGCCGATCGAAAAGATTGCGGGCGAAATTGCCAAGATCGCGGGAGTGCGCGCGTGAAACCCGACGATTTCGCCTATTTCACCAAATACATCTACGACCAGACCGGGCTCGTGCTGGGGCCGGACAAGATGTATCTAATCGAAAGCCGTTTGGCGCCGCTCGCGCGCAAATGGAACGTCGCGACGATCGATCTGCTGGTGGGCCAGTTGCGTTCGGCGCGCGATCCGGCCCTGCAGCGCGACGTCGTCGATGCGATGATGACGAACGAGTCGTTCTTTTTCCGCGACGGCAAGCCGTTCGACCAGTTCCGCCAACTGATCTTGCCGGCATTGCTGCAGTCGCGTGCGGCCAAGAAGAGCTTCCGCATCTGGTGTGCGGCCGCATCGACCGGCCAAGAGCCCTACACGCTCGCGATGATCCTCAAAGAGGAAGCGGCCAAGCTCGCCGGCTGGCGCGTCGATATCGTCGGCACCGACATCAGCCACGAAGCGCTCGAGCGCGCCAAGGCCGGGATCTACACGCAATTCGAAGTGCAGCGCGGCCTGCCGATCACGCTGTTGGTCAAGTATTTCAAACAGCAGGGCGACAAATGGGGCATCGCCCCGGAGATTCGCTCGGCCGTGCAGTATCGCAGCTTCAACCTGCTCAGCGAATTCGCGTCGCTGGGCTCGTTCGACGTGATCTTCTGCCGCAATGTGCTGATCTATTTCGACCAGAAGACAAAGGGTCAGATCCTCGACCGCATGGCCAAGCTGATGCCGGCCGATGGCGTGCTGTATCTGGGCGGTGCGGAGACGGTGCTGGGCGTTACGGAGCGTTTCCAGCCGATGCCGGGCCAGCGCGGCATCTACCAGGTCGTGGCGCCCGGCGGCGGCGCCAAGGTCGGGTAGTTAGGCGGCCTTCCCCTTGGCGGGCGGATCGCGCAGCACGTAGCCGCGGCCCCAGACCGTTTCGATGTAGTTTTCGCCGTCGCAGGCGCCCGAAAGTTTTTTGCGCAGCTTGCACACGAACACGTCGATGATCTTGAGCTCGGGCTCGTCGATGCCGCCGTAGAGATGGTTCAAGAACATCTCCTTGGTGAGCGTCGTGCCCTTGCGCAGGCTCAGCAATTCGAGGATTGCGTATTCCTTGCCCGTGAGGTGCAAGGGCCGCGTACCCGCTTCGACCGTGCGCGCCTCGAGATTGACCATGAGCTTGCCGGTTTTGATGATCGACTGCGAATGGCCCTTGGAGCGGCGCACGATCGCGTGGATGCGCGCGATCAGTTCGCGTTTGTCGAAGGGCTTGGTCAGATAGTCGTCCGCGCCGAAGCCGAGGCCTTTGATCTTGGCGTCGAGTTCGGTAAGGCCCGACAGGATCAGGATCGGCGTTTTGATGCGCCCGGCGCGGAAGCGGCGCAGCACTTCGTAGCCGTCCATGTCGGGCAGCATCAGATCGAGCAGGATGATGTCGTAATCGTAGAGTTTGCCGACCTCGAGCCCGTCTTCGCCGAGGGCACTCGTGTCGCAGACAAAACCTTCTTGCTTCAGCATCAGCTCGATCGAGCGAGACGTTGCCTGATCGTCTTCAACCAGCAGCACGCGCATCAGCAGGGCCTCCCGGAAATTGGTTAACAAGGTATCATGGGAGCTACCTTGTTAACAATTCCAAACAAACCGCGTTATTTATCAAATCTTTATGCAGAAATTTACGCAACGTTAATCAAACTTGGCTACATTCCGTGGCTCTCCGCAACCCTCGGAATTTACGCAAGCTTGTTGGGACGGGTGACAGCTCCAATGTCCGCACATGAACTGGTTGCCGCCGTCGAGCGCATCCCAACCTATCGCTATTACGGCCGCGTTTCGGCCGTGCAAGGCATGCTGCTCGAGATCGGCGGCGTGGACGATCTGCTGGCCGTCGGTTCGCGCTGTTTTGTCGGCACGCGCGACCGCCGCCGTGTGCCCTGCGAGGTTGTGGGCTTCCGCCAGGGCCGTGCGCTTTTGATGGCGTTCGGCACGGTGGACGGCATCGGCGTGGGCAGCCGTGCGGAAATCGCCGATTCAGATCCCGTTATCTATCCGCATCGTTCGTGGCTGGGTCGCGTCGTGAATGCGCTCGGCGAACCGCTCGACGGCAAAGGGCCGCTGCCGATGGGCCCGGCCCCTTATGCGATCAAGGCCTCGCCGCCCGCCGCCCATAAGCGCCAACGCGTGCGCGGCAAGATCGATTTGGGCATCCGTGCCATCAATACGTTTCTCACCTGCTGCCGCGGCCAGCGCATGGGCATTTTCGCAGGCTCGGGCGTAGGCAAATCCTCGGTCATGTCGATGATGACGCGCTATACGGCGGCCGACGTCGTCGTGATCGGCCTCATCGGCGAGCGCGGCCGCGAAGTGCAGGAGTTCATCCAGGACGATCTGGGGCCTGAAGGCCTCGCACGCTCGGTCGTGGTCGTGGCAACGGGCGACGAAAGCCCGCTGATGCGCCGTCAGGCGGCTTACATGACTTTGGCGATCGCCGAATATTTCCGCGATCTTGACCGCGACGTTCTATGCCTCATGGACTCGGTCACGCGCTTTGCGATGGCGCAGCGCGAGATCGGCCTGTCGGCGGGCGAGCCGCCGGCCTCCAAGGGCTATACGCCATCGGTGTTTGCCGAATTGCCGCGATTGCTCGAGCGCGCCGGGCCTGGAACGGGGCAGGGCAGTGTCACGGGCCTCTTCACCGTGCTCGTCGAAGGCGACGACACGAACGAGCCGATCTCGGACGCGGTGCGCGGCATCGTCGACGGGCACATCGTGCTCGAGCGCGCGATCGGCGAACGCGGCCGCTATCCCGCCATCAATATTCTGCGTTCGGTTTCGCGAACCATGCCGGGCTGCAATACGCCGTCCGAAAACGCGCTCGTGGCGCGCGCGCGCCAGCTGATGGCGCAGTACGAAGACATGGCGGAAATGATCCGCCTGGGTGCGTATCGGCGCGGCTCGGACGCACTCGTGGACGAAGCCATCCACTACCAGCCCGAAATCGAGAATTTCCTGAAGCAGGGCAAGCGCGAGCAGGCCCTGCTGGCGCAAGGCTATGCCGGACTTGCCGAGATTCTCGGCATGCCGGATCCCGCCGCTGCAGGCGAAAGCGCCGAAGAGCCGGCCCTTGCCGGTTGAGAACCGCTAGATGGCGGCCAAAACCAAGGGCCTGCGTTCGCTCATTCGGCTGGCCGAAGCCGATCTCGACGACAAGCGCCGCGTACTCGTTGAAATCGAGCAGCAGGAAGCGACGCTGCAGGCGCGTGCCGTTGCCCTCGAAGCCGAGAAGGACCAAGAGCAGCGCCATGCGCGCGAACTCGAGGTGGGCATGTTCGCGTATGCGGGCTATGCGCGCGGCGTAATCGAGCGCCGCGCGCGCCTGGCCGCACAGATCGCGGGCATGCAACCGCAATTGGAAGAGGCGCGCCAGGCCGTGTCGGAAGCGTTCCAGACGCTGAAGCGCTACGAAACCGCGTTGGCGGCCCGGATCAAGGCCGACAAAGACGCGGCCGAGCGCAAAGACCAGCAGAATATGGACGAAATCAGCTTGAACGCCCATCGCCGCCGCCAGTTGGCCGAAGCCACGCCGGGGGCAACCTCAAGCGTATCGCGACAATCGCGGGCTTGAAGCGCCCGCTTGCCCTTGCGACACTGTTTCATTGAAGTCTGGGGGGCGAAATGGAACGCAAAAGCAGCTACCTGACGATCCTGATCTGCGGATCTCTGGTGCTTACCGTGATGATGGGCCTGCGCCAGACGCTCGGCTTGTTCCTCAAACCCATGACGATCGATCTCGGCGTCGGGCGCGAAGTGTTTGCGTTCGGGCTTGCGGTTTCCAACTTGCTGTGGGGGGCCGCCGGGCCGTTTGCCGGGGCGGTCGCCGACAAGTTCGGCACCTCGCGCGCGGTTTTGATCGGCGGCTTGCTCTATGCGGGCGGCTTTTGGGCGCTCTCGAATGCGCAGGACGGCACGCTGATCCTGGTTGGCAATACGCTGCAGGGTTTGGCGATGGCCGGAGCCGGCTTCTCGATCATCCTCGGTGCCGTGGGCCGTGCGGCCCCGCCCGAAAAACGTTCGCTGGCCCTTGGCATCGTTGCGGCCGGCGGCTCGTTCGGGCAATTCGCCTGCATGCCGTACGCGCAGGTGCTGCTCGACATGCTGGATTGGCGCGGGGCACTGTTCGTGATCGCGCTCAGCGCTTTGGCGATCCTGCCGCTTGCCTATGGCTTGCGGGGCTTGGCAGCCCCGGCAGCCGCCCAATCGCAGCAGACATTGGGCTCAGCACTCAAAGAAGCGATGGGCCATTCGGGTTTTTGGCTGCTCACGATCGGCTTTTTCGTCTGCGGCTTCCAAGTCGTGTTCGTGGGCGTGCATTTGCCCGCCTACGTCGCCGACAAGGGCCTGCCCGGTTGGGTGGGTGCTTGGTCGCTCGCCCTCGTCGGGCTTTTCAACATCGTGGGCACTTACACGGCGGGCGTGCTCGGCCAGTTGCGGCGCAAGAAATATCTGCTGGCGGGCATCTATATCGGGCGCTCGCTCGTGTTCATCGTGTTTCTGCTGACGCCGATCAGCGAAGCGAGCGTGATGATCTTCGCCTCGGCGTTGGGGCTGTTCTGGCTGTCGACCGTGCCGCTCACCTCGGGCTTGGTGGCGCAGATTTTCGGCACCACCTACATGTCCACGCTCTACGGCATCGTTTTTTTCTCGCACCAAATCGGCAGCTTTATGGGCGCTTGGCTGGGTGGTAAGGTCTACGACATGTACGGATCCTACGACGTCGTTTGGGGGCTTTGCGTGGCGACGGGCTTCATCGCGGCCGCCTTGCATTGGCCGCTGCGCGATGCCCCTCAGCCGCGTCTGGCAGCGGCAGGCTGAGGGCAAAACATGCGCCTCAATGCGGCACAATCCGGGCTGATGGCGGGCGGGGCTTTGCTGTTCGCAGGCGCCGTATATCTTTGGGTCGTGCGGGGGCCTGCGATCCTGCTCGACCTTGCGTTCATTGCGTGTCTTTGAAGGAGTTTTGGGTATGACCAATCTGGCATTTCTGGGTTTGGGTGTGATGGGTTTCCCGATGGCAGGCCATCTGCAGAAGGCCGGCCACAGCGTGACGGTCTACAACCGCAGTGCGGCCAAAGCCGCCGCGTGGGTGGCCAAGCACGGCGGCAAGGCGGCCGCGACGCCGGCCGAAGCCGCCAAGGGGGCCGACATCGTGCTCGCTTGCGTCGGCAACGACGACGATCTGCGCTCGGTCGTGTACGGCGACAAGGGTGCTTTTGCGGGCATGACGAAGGGTACGATTTTCGTCGACCACACGACGGCGTCGGCCCTTGTGGCGCGCGAACTCGACAAGGCGGCGACGGAAAAAGGCTTCGGCTTTCTCGATGCGCCCGTGTCGGGCGGCCAGGCGGGGGCTGAAAACGGCCAGCTCGGCATCATGGTCGGCGGCGCCGATGCGGTGTTCGCCAAGGCCGAGCCCGTGCTCAAGATCTACGCCAAGGCACTCACCTTGATGGGCCCGGCAGGGGCTGGCCAGCTCACCAAGATGGTGAACCAGATCTGCATTGCGGGCCTTGTGCAGGGCCTGTCCGAGGGCATGAATTTTGCGGTCCAGGCCGGGCTCGACACCGACAAGGTGCTGTCGGTCATCACTAAGGGTGCGGCCGGTTCCTGGCAGATGGAAAACCGCGCCAAGACGATGGTGCAGGGCAAGTTCGATTTCGGCTTCGCGGTCGATTGGATGCGCAAGGACTTGGCGATCTGCCTCGAGGAAGCCAAGACCAACAAAGCGCGTCTGCCGATGACCGCCGTCATCGACCAGTTCTATGCGTCCGTGCAGGCGCGCGGCGGCGGGCGCTGGGATACGTCGTCGCTGATCAATCTGCTCGCAAAACCCTAGCGAGTTCGGCCATCCGGTCGATGACCACGGCACCGGTCGCGGCAAGTTCGCCGCGATCGGTGTGGCCGGCCCCGGCATAGGCATAAGCCTTCATGCCAGCGGCCTTGGCGGCCGCGAGCCCGGCGAGCGTGTCTTCGACCACGACGCAGTCGGCCGCTGCAAAACCCATCTGCTCGGCTGCGAACAAAAACAAATCCGGGGCGGGTTTGCCGTTGGCTACCTGCGTGGCGCTGAAACAGTGCCCCTCGAAATAGCCCAAGAGGCCGCACAGTTCGAGGCTGCGCTTGATGCGCGGCGGATCGCTCGACGAGGCAAGGCAGAAGGGCAAGTCCAAGCCTTCGAGCAAGTCCGGCACGCCTTCGACGGCCTGCAATTCGCCCTCGTAGGCGGCCAGAACTTTTGCGCGTTCGGTTTCGGCGAAGTCCGGCGGCAGAGCGATGCCGAAGCTCTTATCAATGTCCGCGACCGCAAACGCCATGCTGCGCCCGACATAGCGGCGCGTGGTTTGTTCGAGCGTGAGAGGCACGCCGTGCTCGGCAAGGCAGGCGTGGAAGATGCGGTTGGCGATGCGTTCGGAATCGACGAGCACGCCGTCCATGTCGAACACGACGAGGCGGGGTCTTATGCGCCGATGGCGCCGGGTTTGGCCCAAACGAAGCGCAGCACCTGATGCTCGGTGCCGTCGACCGCGCGATAGGCGTGCGGTGCGCCAGCGACCCCGCCCATGCGCCGGTAGAAGCCGACGGCATTTTCGTTGGCGAGATAGACCGTGAGATGCATCGCCGTGCCCGGCAGATTGGCCGCGACCCATGCGCCAGCGTGCCGCAAAAGCTGGCGCCCGATGCCGCCGCGTTTGATGTCGGGCCGCACATGCAGATTGTCGAGGAGTGCGCCGTGCTCGGGCTCGGCATCGGCCATCACGCAGGCAAAGCCGAGCGCTTCGCCGTTCCGCTCGGCGAGAGAGAGAAAGCTGCGCGCCGGGTTCCAAGCCGCCATGCGCGCCTGCCAGTGCTGCGCACGCTCGACATGCGCGTTCGCGAGATAGGCCTCGCTCAGAATATCGCGATAGGCCGTGCGCCAGCTCGCGGTGTGGAGGCCCGCGACGGCCGGTGCGTCGGCAGGCCCGGCGCTGCGGATCGAAAGCGGGCCCATATCAGTTGCTGCGGCGGCGCAGATCGCGTTCGATATCGAAAGCGGTCTGGGTGGGGGCGATGTTGCGGCGATAGACCTGCAGATTTTCCATCACGCGCTGCACGTAGCCGCGCGTTTCCTCGAACGGAATCATTTCGATCCAGTCGACGACGTCGACGTCCGGCTGGCGCGGATCGCCGAAATTGCGCATCCATTCGCGCGCGCGCCCCGGCCCGGCATTGTAGGACGCGATCGCCAGCACGTAGGAGCCGCCGAAATCGTCGATGAGCGAGGCGAGATACGAGCGGCCGAGACGGATATTGTAGGCGGGCTCGAACAGTCTTGCGTCGGTGTGGTTGCCGAGCGTGTTCTCGGCTTTGGCCACGCCGCGCGCGGTGGCGGGCATCAGCTGCATGAGGCCGCGCGCGCCCGCCGAGCTCACAACCTCGGGCTCGAACTGGCTTTCCTGGCGGATGATCGCAAAGGTCAAAGCGCGCTCGGGCCGCTCGCCCGTCATCGGCAGGACGGGCCAGCCGAGATCGTGGAGCTGTACCCCTGCGGCCTGCGCCGAGCGCTTCGAGACGACGACGGCAAGATCGTTGCGGCCGAGCTGGTGCGCGAATTCGGCGACCAGCGCATGCTGGCCGGGCGTGCGCGCCACGCTCGCGAGCCGCACGAGGAACGGCCGCACGCGCTCGGGCTTTTCGCGCGTTTCAAGCAGGATGCGGGCTGCGATCACAGCTTCGTTGCGCGCGAAGGCTTGACGGTCTTCGGCCGTGGCGAGGATGGGGCCGGGCCAGGTCGGGCGCGCGGGGCTTTTGCTGCGCGCGGCGGCGAGCTGGCCGTAGTAGGTGGTATGGAACGCGGCACCACGATTGTACCAATCGTTGGCGGCGGCCATTTGGTTCTGCGCTTCGAGCGCACGGCCGATCCAGTAAGCACCACGCGCGCGCGACACGGGGAAGCGCGCGGCTTCGTGCACGCGCTCGAAATGCGCTTGGGCGCCCTTGGCGTCGTTGAGGCGGCGCAGTGCGATCCAGCCCGCCAGGAACTCGGCCTCGAGGAAATTCGCACCGTGCGAGGGCGCCATGCGGTGGTCGCGGGCAAGGCGATAGGCTTCGGCGGCATCGCCCGCCAGGATCGAGCGGCGGGCGAGGACCGCGCGCTCGTTCCACCAGATATCGGGCCGCCCGAGATCGCGCGGCAGATTGCGCATCGCCTCGCGCGCGGCACCTTCGCGATTGGCACGGCGGAAGGCGCGCACGCGGTCGTAGATCAGGCCCGGATCGTTGGCGAGGCTTTCGGGCACGCGCTTGGCTTGCGCTTCCACATTGCCGCCGGCGCGGATGCGCAATCTTGCGTCGGCCAGCGTGCGCCGCTCCGGCGGGACGAGCGGGAAAACGCGCCGCGCTTCTTCGGCCTTGCCGTCCCACACGAGGCGGTCGAGCTTGGCGGCGTGGTGCTGCGGCTCCAGCATGCCGCGATAGCGCTCGAGCCAGCGCTTGTGTTGCACATCGTTGAATGTGCCCGAGACCCAATGCTCGCGGATCACGCGCAAGGCCCGCTCGCGTTCGCCCGACGCGGTCAGCGCGTCGGCGTAGCGCATCGCGCCGTCGGGCGTGAGCGGATTGCGCGTGCCGAACCAAGCCAGCACCAGCGTGTTGTTGCTGGGCCGGTCGAGCAGCGCTTCTTCGGCCCGGCGCGAGATGGTTTCGAGCGACGGCCAGTCCGGATTCTGGTCGACGAACTGGACGATGTCTTCGAACGCAATACCCGAGCGCGGCAGCTGCAATTCGAGCCAGCGGAACAGCTTGTTGGCGACCGGATGGTCGCCGCGCGCCAGCAGCGTGCGCGCCGCTTCCCAGCGCCCGGATTCGACGGCCGCGAAGGCTTGCGTATAGAGCTCGCGCTGGCGCGCATTGAGCACGGGTGCCCCGATCGGCTGGATCGTGCGCGCGGCCGTTACGATAGGCCCGGTCGGCGGCCCGGCCGCGAGGTTTGCGACCGCTTGCGCCAGCAGCGTATCGCCGCCTTCGCCTGCATTGGCGTTGCCAGCGGCTGCGACCTGCACGGGTTCGGCCGTTTGCGCTTCCGCCACGATTGCAGCGGGGGGCACGACGGCCGCATCGCTGCGCGCACAGGCGGCGAGTGCCAGCGGCAAGCAGAGGGCGGCCAACCCAACCCTCCAGTCGAATCGAAAACGCGTATTCATGGCACGCAGTTAAGACCGCGAGGCCGCCCCAGCGCAAGCCAAAGGCATTTGTTGCGAAAGCGGGGCGGGAGGTCTAATTTCGTGCTCCTTTTAAGGCCACCATTTCAGGCCACCGCCGACCTTCAAGTTTCAAGCCGGAGATCCGCCATGTTCAAGGGTTCGTTCGTCGCGCTCATCACGCCGTTCCGCAACGGGCAGGTCGACGAGCCGGCGTTCCGCAAATTCGTGGCCTGGCAGGTTCGCGAGGGAACCGACGGCTTGGTGCCGTGCGGCACCACCGGCGAATCGCCGACCTTGAGCCATGAAGAGCACGAAGCCGTGATCGAGATGTGCGTGGCGGCATCCAAAGGCCGCGTGCCCGTGATGGCGGGGACGGGCTCGAACTCGACCGACGAGGCGATTAGCCTCACGCGCCATGCCGAGCGCGTGGGCTGCGACGCCGCGCTCGTGGTGACGCCCTACTACAACAAGCCGACGCAGGAAGGCCTCTATCTGCACTACAAGGCCATCGCCAAGTCGGTGAAGATCCCGATCTTCATCTACAACATCCCGGGCCGCTGCGCGGTCGACATGTCGGTCGAAACGATGGGCCGCCTTGCGCAGATCAAAAACATCGCCGGCGTCAAAGACGCGACCGGTGATCTCACGCGCCCCGGCCTGCAGCGTTTGGCCTGCGGCCCCGATTTCTGCCAGCTCGACGGCGACGACGGCACGGCGCTGGCGTTCAATGCCACCGGCGGCGTGGGCTGCATTTCCGTGACCGGGAACATCGCCCCCAAGCTCGTGGCCAAGATGCAGGCTGCCTCGCTCAAGGGCGACGGCAAGACGGCCCTGAAGCTGCAGGACCGTTTGATGCCGCTGCACAAGGCGCTGTTCGCCGAGACGAGCCCCGGCCCCGTGAAATATGCGGCTTCGCTTTTGGGCCTGTGCAGCGACGAAGTGCGCCTGCCGCTGGGGCCCATCGCCCCTCAGACCAAAGAGCGCGTGAAGGCGGCCCTCAAGGGGGCCGGCCTGTTGAGCTAAATGCCGGCACCCGACCAAGGCCGCAAGGTTGCCGCGACCAATCGCAAGGCGCGGCACGATTTTGCGATCGAACGCACGCTTGAGGCGGGCCTCGTGCTGACCGGCACCGAGGTCAAATCGCTGCGTGCGGCGGGCGGGATCGCGATCGGCGAGGCGCATGCGGTCGAGCGCAACGGCGAATTGTGGCTGATCGACGCGCATATCCCCGAATATGCCGGCGGCAATCGCCAGAACCACGCGCCGCGCCGCGCACGCAAGCTGCTGGTGAGCCGGGTGGAGATGAACAAGCTCATCGGTGCTGTGACGCGCGAGGGCATGGCGCTCGTGCCCTTGCAGCTCTATTTCAACGCGCGCGGCATCGCCAAGCTCGAGCTCGGCCTCGCCAAGGGCCGCAAGAAGGCCGACAAGCGCGAGGCGATCGCCACGCGCGACTGGAAACGCAGCCAGGCCCGGCTGCTCTCCGCACGGCGCTAGCAGCCGGGAAGGGCGGTCGGGCCGCGATGCGCCAGCTGACCGATCTCTACGTGCCCAACGATGTGCGGCTGCAAACGCCGCGGCTGATCCTCGAACCGCTGCGCACGAACCACGCGTCGGCTTTTGCGGCCTTGCTGGGGCCGGATCCGGGCGCCATCGCAATGCTCTCGCACATGCCCGAGCCGCTGACGGCGAAGGCGGCTGCCGAATGGATCGAACTGCGCACCGGCCCCGGCGGGCATGTGTTTGCGCTGTTCCTGGCCGACGGCAGCTTCATCGGCACCAGCGGCTTCGGCGGCCCGCGCGACGGGGTGCCCGGCTTCGGCTACTGGATCGGGGCCGCCTATCGCGGCCTTGGCTACGCGACCGAGGCGGGCCAGGCCTGCATCGCGCGCGCGCGAGCCCTGGGGGCGCGCCAAATGGTGGCCGAGACCTTCCCCGGCAATCGGGCTTCGGAGCGCGTGCTGGCCAAGCTCGGCTTCGTGCCGCAAGGCCCGGTCGAGCGCCATTACCCGCTGCGCGGCGGCTGGCGGCGCTTGACCTTCCACAGCCTCAAAATCGGCTGACGCCGCCTTGAAATAGGTGACGGCGATTGGCGACAATAGGTTACCAAAGGCGTCGGAATAGGTTGCCCCAGGTTACACATTTGTGAGGATTGGCCTGTAATACACTGTTTTTGAAAGATTAGCTTTTACAATAGGCGACATTTGACGAGGTTTTTTCTCGGTCGCTAAAACAGGCATTTCAGGCCCGCAAGATTCACAATGTCAAACAGCACGCCCGCCTCGGCGGTTGCCAAAACGAGCTAATAATCACTCTAGTCTAAATTTCCTTAACCTTCAATGTTCGTATAAAGTTTTGATGGCCAAGCACGATGGCGCCGAGTGCCGCCAACGTGGCGGCGGCGATCGGCCAATTGGGCTGGGTCACGATGTTCGTAAACGCGATCGCGACCAGCGCCCAACCGAACGCGAACACGAACCAGCCGTTGGCGCGGCGCGCCAGGATCGTTGCCATGGCAAGCACGGTCGCGGGCAACAGGGTGGCAAGCGCATAGACGCTCATCGAGAGGCCGAACGGTTCGGCCGTGCTGCCGCGCAGAACCGAAGTCGTGTTCAGCATGATGGCGGCCGTAAGCCAGCCGCCTTGCAACCCCAGCAAGGCGGGCAGCAGGTGCCGCAGGCGCCCCTCGAGTGCCAAGCCAGCGAGGCCGGTACGCGCCAGCGCCGAACTCGCGATCATCGTGGCCGCATACATGCCGAAGATCAGCGGCAGCAGGACGACGGAAGAGCCGAAAATCTGCGTCCACAGCATCCATACGGTTCCGGCCGCGAACATGGCCGCCGTCGCCGCCCCGATACGCCGATAGACCGGGTTTTCCCGCTCGCTCGGCAGTGCCTGATGCACCGCGTAGGCGAGGCTGAGGGCGAAGATCGGGAACCAGATCGAAAACGCCCAACCGGCCGGCTGCTCGGGGGCCAAGAACCCGTCTTCGACGGCGCGCCGTCCGATCGGCCCGCCAATGCCGGTGACGGCATGGAAGCCGGGGGCGGCAAACTGCGCCACGGCAAGCACAAGATTGAGAATCTGGCGAAGGCGGTCGTTCATGGTTTTATGGTACGCGCGCGCCTGGCTGTTGGATCAAGCCAGCTTGGATCAAGGCGGCGGCACGCAAGGCAACGGCCCGTGATCCACAAGGATCAGCTCTTCAGTCGGAAAACCGAGCCCGCGCGCTTGGTCCACAAGCCGGTTGCGGATCTCGGGCGACAGATCCGGCTGGCGGGCCAGGAGCCACAGATAGCCGCGCGTGGGGCCTGAGACCAGCGCCCAGCGATAATCCGGTTTGTCGAGCGCAAGCACATGGTAGCCGCCGGCAAACGGCCAGAAGAACGTGACCGACAGGCTTGCGGTTTCGGGCGCCCCTTGGAACACGGCGCGACCCGTGGCTTCTTTCCAGCGGCAATTCTTGGCGTCGAACCCGCGATTGATTACGCCGACCGAGCCGTCGTCGCGCAGCGTGTAGGTGGCGGTCACGTTCGAAAGCCCGCGCTCGAAACTATGGTCGAGCCGCATGATCTCGAACCATTCGCCCTTGTAGCGCTGCACGTCGAACCCTTCGACGGGTGCCACACCCTTGGGAATGCCCGTGCACGCACCTGCTGCCAACGCGAGCAGCAGCACGCCGATAACCGCGCGCATGCGTGCGGGAGCGAAGTTCAGAAGACGGAGCGAAGAATATGCCATGCCCCCACCATACGCAGGTTTACTAGGTGCGGAGCAAGGGCGCAGAAGGGGAGGGGCGGCGGCAAGATGCTCGATGCTGAATCGACAGTACCCCGTCAAGCTGGACGTCTGAGACGCAATTGCTGCTGCTGCAACTTAAATGGCAACGGCTGTTCGTTGCGACAAGATCACGGTACGTGGTCGCAGCCTTCTACAGCCTCGCCTTGAGGTCGGCGAACACGGCTTCGAACATCGCTGGCGTCAGCACGCCGGTGTTCGTGTTGTAGCGCGAGCAATGGTAGCTGTCGGCGAGGATCAGGCCGCCGGGCAGATCGTGCAAAGCACCATGCGCGAATTTGGCTTGGGACGCTTTGAGGGCGAGCGTCTTCAAGACTGCATTATGCGCGAGATGGCCCAAGGCAAGGATCGCTTTCAGCTTCGGCATGGCAGCAAATTCGCCCGCGAGAAACGGGCGGCAGGTTTTTTCTTCCAGAGGCAGCGGCTTGTTGGCCGGCGGCAGGCAGCGCACGGCATTCGTAATGCGCGCATCGACGAGGGTCACATCGTCCGGCACCCATGCCGCGTCTTCGCGGCCTGCAATGTAGGTGCCGGTCGCGAAGCCGAATTTTTGGAGCGTGGCGAACAAGAGATCGCCCGCAAAATCGCCCGTGAAAGGGCGGCCCGTGCGGTTGGCACCTTTGAGCCCCGGAGCGAGGCCCAAGATCAGCAAACGTGCGGTTGCAGGGCCGAAACCGGGGACGGGCGCGTTATGCCAAGTTGGGTGCTGGGCACGTAACGCGTCGCGGAACGCCGCCAGCCTGGGGCAGAGCGGGCAGTCCCGTGACGGTTCGTTGCTGGGCAAGCGGCTGCCTTTTTATGCGGGCGGTACTTCGCTCGGCGGCAGCGTATTGGGCTGGCCGCTGGCGCCGTCGCGACCGCCGGGCCGCGAGATGTGGGCGGCGAGGTCGAACAGATCGACGAACATGTCGGCTTGGCGGCGCAGATCGTCGGACGCCATCGGCGGCTGCGAGCGGATCGTCGAGACGACCGTCACGCGCACGCCGCGCCGCTGCACGGCTTCCACGAGGCGGCAGAAATCGCCGTCGCCCGAAAACAGCACGACATGGTCGAGCTTGTCGGCCAGATCCATCATGTCGACGGCCAGTTCGATGTCCATGCTGCCGCGGAAGCGGCGGCGGCCCGTGGCGTCGGTGAATTCCTTCATCGGCTTCGTCACCATCGTGAAGCCGTTATAGTCGAGCCAGTCGACGAGCGGGCGGATCGGCGAGTAGTCCTGTTCTTCGGCCAGCGCCGTGTAGTAGAAGGCGCGGATGAGGCGGCCTTTGCTCTGGAACAGCTGCAGGAGCCGCCGATAGTCGATGTCGAAATTGAGGCCGCGTGCGGCGTTGTAGAGATTGGGCCCGTCGATGAACAGCGCCAGACGTTCCTGGGGATAGAAGGCCATGCGAATTTCCTTTTGCAAAAGCGAATATGCGCGCGTTTCAAAATGCGTCGCGCGTTCTTTAGCGTCATTGGCGGGCGTGTTCAACATGGAGTTTGGCGTTTGATCCTCGTGGCCCTCGGCGCCAATCTGCCCGGCCCCGCAGGCTCTGCGGCTGCAACCGTGCGTGCGGCGGCGGCACGGCTCGATGCGGGTGCGACGCGCGTGGCGAGCGTCTCGCGCATTTGGGAAAGCCCGCCTTGGCCGCCGTCGGACCAGCCTTGGTACGCCAACGCCGTTGTGCGCCTCGAAACCGCGCTCGATGCGGCGGCGTTGCTCGCCCATCTGCACGCGCTCGAGATCGCGTTCGGCCGCGTGCGGGGCATGCGCAATGCCGCGCGCACGCTCGATCTCGATCTGATCGACTACGACGGCATGCTGCGCGCCCCGCCGCAACCGGCACCCGAATTGCCCCATCCGCGCATGGCGGCACGCGCCTTCGTGCTGTTGCCGCTCGCCGAAATCGCGCCGGATTGGCGCCATCCCGGCAGCGGTGCAAGCATCGCGGATTTGATTGCGGGCTTGCCCGCCGATACGATCTGCCGTCCGCTGCCGGCACCAAGCCCTTGAGGGTACTGCGGTTTTCGGCGCGAAAAGGGGTTGTGTTGCGTTGCAACGGCTTGTATATTATTTGCCCCTGTTTGGCGCATAAGCGCTTTTGATTTGTGGAGTTTGCTCGCATGGCTCGCGTAACCGTCGAAGATTGCGTTGTCCGCATCCCCAACCGATTCGAACTGGTGATGCTTGCGGCCCAGCGCGCGCGCGAAATCCAGGCGGGCTCGCCGCTGACGGTCGAGAAGGACAACGACAAGAACCCGGTCATCGCATTGCGCGAAATCGCCGAGAACTCGCTCGACCTCGACATTCTGCGCCAGTCGGTCGTGCAGGGGCTGCAGCGCCAGGTCGAAAGCGAAGAGCCGGAAGACGACGCGATGGAACTGCTTGCTGCCGACCGCGACATTGCGGGCGTGCCGGAAGACGCGACGCGCGACGGTATTGAAGACGAAATGGAAATCGAAGACGCCGAGGAGAAGCTGGCAGGCGGCGCCGAAGAAGCCGATGCCGGTGCCGACGTCTAAGCGCCTGCACACGAGGCACGCTTGAGCGCCGACGGCGGCGACGCAAGCCCGGCGGCCGAGGCGCCGTCGGCTGCGGCTGCCGAGGTGCTCACGAAAGAAGCAGCGCCCAAGCGCGTGCGGCCCGCGATGATGCGGGTCTTCGAACTCGTCGAGCGCGTCAAAGCCTACGATCCCGAAGCCGACGAAGACCTCATCAACCGCGCCTACGTTTATTCGATGAAGGTGCATGGGGCCCAGACGCGCGCGTCGGGCGATCCCTATTTTTCGCACCCGCTCGAAGTGGCGGGCATCCTCACGGGCTATCGGCTCGACACCGCGACGATCGTGACGGCGTTGCTGCACGACACGGTCGAAGACACGCTGGCGAGCATCGACGATATCGAGCGCGTGTTCGGGCCCGAGATCGCAAGGTTGGTCGACGGCGTCACCAAGCTCTCGCGCCTCGAGTTGCAGGCGCAGTCCGACAAGGCGAAGCAAGCCGAGAATTTCCGCAAGCTCCTGCTCGCGATGTCGGAAGACATCCGCGTGCTGCTCGTGAAGCTCGCCGACCGGCTCCACAATATGCGAACGCTCGGATTCATCCCGAAGCCCGAGAAGCGCCAGCGCATCGCGCGCGAGACGATGGAGATCTACGCACCCCTCGCCGAGCGCATCGGCATGCGGCGCATCCAGGAAGAACTCGAAGATTTGGCCTTCGCGCAGCTCAATACCGACGCGCGCGAGTCGATCGTGCTGCGCTTGCAAGCGCTGCGCGCGCGCGGCCAGGACGTCGTCGCGCGCATCGCCGACCAGATCGTCGCGACGTTGGCCGAAGAGGGCGTCACCGCCCAGGTCTCGGGCCGCGAGAAGACGCCCTATTCGATCTGGCGCAAGACGCAGACCAAAAATGTCGCGTTCGAACAGCTCTCCGACATCATGGCGTTTCGCGTGATCGTCGCCGACACGGCCGGATGCTACCGCGCACTCGGCGTGATCCATTCGCGCTGGCCCGTGGTGCCGGGGCGCTTCAAGGACTACATCTCGGTCCAGAAGCCCAACGGCTACCGCTCGCTGCATACGGGCATCTTCGGGCCCGAGCGCCAGCGCATCGAAATCCAGATCCGCACGCGCGACATGCACGACGTGGCGGAATCGGGCGTGGCCGCACACTGGTCCTACAAGGACGGCCGACCCGCCGCCGCCGACGCGAAGGGGACCTATCGCTGGCTGCGCGAACTGCTCGACATTCTCGAGCACGCGTCGAACCCCGAAGAATTCCTCGAGCACACCAAGCTCGAAATGTACCAGGACCAGTGTTTCTGCTTCACGCCCAAGGGCGATCTGATCGCCTTGCCGCGCGGGGCAACGCCGGTCGATTTCGCCTATGCCGTGCACAGCCAGGTCGGCGACCATTGCGTGGGTGCGAAGATCAACGGCCGCATGATGCCGCTGCGCACCGCACTCGCCAACGGCGACCAAGTCGAGATCGTGACGTCGAAGGCGCAAGTGCCTTCGCCGACGTGGGAGCGCTTCGTCGTCACCGGCAAGGCGCGCGCGCGCATCCGCCGTTTCATCCGCGCCCAGCAGCGCCAGCAATTCATCGATCTCGGCCGCTCGATCCTGCAGAAGGCCTTCAAGAGCGAAGGCTACGAATATGCCGACAAGTCGCTCGAAGGGGCGGTCAAGCCGCTGAAGGCCGAAGACGTCGAGGATCTGATCGAGCGCGTGGGGGCAGGGCAGACGGGCGAGCGCGAAGTGCTCGGCATTCTGTTCCCCGAAAGCCGTGTGCCGCCCAAGGCCCCCAACGTCGTCTCGCTGCGCAAGGGCAAAGCCAAGGACAGCAGTTCGAGCCATGCGCAAGTGCCGATCAAGGGCCTCATCCCCGGCATGGCGATCCACTATGCGGGCTGCTGCCATCCGCTGCCCGGCGACCGCATCGTCGGCATCGTCACGACGGGGCGCGGTGTCACCGTGCACACGATCGACTGCGACACGCTCGAGCAGTTCGCCGACCAGCCCGCGCGCTGGCTCGACGTCGGTTGGGACGTCGAAGACGCCTCGGGCGAGGCGTTTGTGGGCCGCGTGGCGATGGTCGTGCGCAACGAGTCCGGGTCGCTTGGCGCGCTGTCGACCGTGATCGCCAAAAACGCCGGCAACATCACCAATCTCAAGATCGTGAACCGCACCGCCGAATTCTGGGAAATGATCATCGACGTCGAAGTGCGCGACGTGAAACACCTCACCAACGTGATTGCGGCCTTGCGCGCCACCCCCGTCATCAATTCGGCCGAGCGGGCGCGCGGATGATCCTCGGTCTCGGGTCCGACCTCGTCGATATCCGCCGCATCGAGAGCACGCTCGAGCGCTTCGGCCAGCGTTTTACGCACCGCATCTTCACGGCGGCCGAGCGCGACAAGTCCGAGCGGCGGGCCGCACGGGCGGCGAGCTACGCGCGGCGCTTTGCCGCCAAAGAAGCCTGCGCCAAGGCACTCGGCACCGGCTTTCGCAAAGCCGTCTATTGGCGCGACATGGAAGTGGTCAATCTGCCCGGCGGCAAGCCGTCGATGCGGCTCACGGGCGGGGCGTTGGCACGCCTTGCGAGCATGGTTCCCAAGGGCATGCGCGCGCAGATCGATGTGAGCCTCACCGACGATCCGCCGATCGCCCAGGCGATCGTGATCATTACAGCCTTGCCGGATCAAGCCGCCCCGGCTTGACACGGGCGGCCCTTGCTGGGCCATATCCCGCCCATCCGAAGTCCGATTTCCCGCCCGCTCTACTGAAAGTTCCAGGCTCGTTCCATGTCGCTGCCGCCGATCGCAAAAACGCAAAAGCCCGATACGCTGGTCGAACTCGTCAAGACCGTCGTCTACGCGGTGCTGATTGCGCTGGGCATCCGCACGTTCTTCTTCGAGCCGTTCAATATTCCCTCGGCCTCGATGGTGCCCACGCTGCTCGTGGGCGACTACCTGTTCGTGTCGAAATTCTCGTTCGGCTATTCCTTCGCCTCGATGCCCTATTCGGTGAAGCTGTTCGACGGGCGCGTGGGCGCATCCGAGCCCGAACGCGGCGACGTCGTCGTCTTCAAGCTGCCGCGCGACGGCAAGACCGACTACATCAAGCGCATCGTGGGCCTCCCCGGCGACCGCATCCAGGTCACGCGCGGCGTGCTGCTGATCAACGGCGAGGCGGCCAAGCTCGAGCGCATCGAGGATTTCGTCGAGAGCGACGGCGGCTTCGTGCGCCGCGTGCCGCAGTTCGTGGAGACGCTGCCGGGCGGGCGCCAGCATCGCGTGCTCAAAATCCACAATGACGGCTTCTACAACAACACGCCCGAATTCACCGTGCCGGCGGGCCATTATTTCGCCATGGGCGACCATCGCGACAATTCGCAAGACAGCCGCGACGCGAGTGCGGTGGGCTTCGTGCCGTTCGAAAATCTCGTCGGGCGCGCGCAGATCCTGTTCTTCTCGACCGACGGCACGGCCAATCTGTTCCTGCCGTGGACGTGGGTGACGGCCGCGCGCTACGGTCGCCTGCTCGACCGGGTGCGCTAGGCAAGACGCCGTGCAGGGTGCTCGCGCCAAGCTCGAGGCCGCGATCGGCTATCGCTTCGTCGATGCCGACCGTTTGATCGCAGCACTCTCGCATTCCTCGCTCGGAAGGCGCGGCAATGCGCGCAGCTCCGGGGCCGATTTCGAACGGCTCGAATTTCTGGGCGACCGCGTGGTGTCGCTCGCCGTCGCCGAAATGCTCGCGCAATCGTACCCTGCCGAAAACGAGGGCGATCTTGCCAAGCGCCATGCGTCTCTGGTGCGGCGTGAGCAGCTTGCTGCCCATGCGCGCACGATCGGGCTTGGCGAAGCGTTGACCTTGTCGAACAGCGAATTGCAGGGCGGTGGGCGCGACAATCCGGCAGTACTCGCCGACGCGTTCGAAGCGCTAGTCGCCGCCATCCATCTCGACGGCGGCTACGCGCCTGCCCAAGCGCTCGTGCGCCGCCTATTTGAGCCGCTGATCCAGCCGCAATCGGAATTGCCGCGCGAGCCCAAGACCGCGTTGCAGGAATGGGCGCAAGGGCGCGGCCTTGGCCTGCCGGTCTATCGCGTGACGACGCAAGACGGCCTGGCGCATGCGCCGCGTTTCGTCGTCGAAGTTTCGGTTGCCGACTATCCGCCCGCCACGGCCGAGGGATCTTCGAAACGTTTGGCCGAGCGCGCGGCGGCGTTGGCCCTGCTGCAACGGCTGGAGGCCGCAAAACCATGACCGAGCCCATCACGAACACGCGCTGCGGCTTTGTGGCCCTGCTGGGTGCCCCCAACGCCGGCAAATCGACGCTGGTGAACCGCATGGTGGGGGCCAAAGTTGCGATCGTGTCGCCCAAAGTGCAGACGACGCGCAGCCGCGTGACCGGCATTCTCGTCGAGGGCACAGCACAAGCCGTGTTCCTCGACCTTCCGGGCGTGTTCACGCCCAAGCGCCGCCTCGACCGCGCGATGGTCGCGGCCGCCTGGCGCGGCGTGGAAGAGGCCGAGCAGCGCTGGCTCGTCGTCGATGCCGCGCGCAGCGACGCCGACGAAACGGCGCTGATTCTCGACGGCCTCAAGTCGCGAAATCTCAAAGCCGACATCGTGCTGAATAAGACGGACCTCATCGATCCGCCGAAATTGCTCACGTTGGCGCAGTTCTACGCAAGTTCGGGGCTCGCAGGCGAAGTGTTCATGGTGTCGGCCGAAACCGGCGACGGCTGCATGCGTCTCAAGGACCATCTGCTGCAGAATCTGCCGTCGAGCCCGTTCCTCTATCCCGAGGACGACATTTCCGACTTGCCCGCACGCCTGCTGGCGGCCGAGGTCACGCGCGAGCAGATCTACCGCCAGCTGCACCAGGAACTGCCCTACGCGTCGGCGGTCGAGACGGAAAAATTCGAAGACCGGCCGGACGGCTCGGCGCGCATCGAGCAGACGATCTACGTGGCGCGCGAAGGCCAACGCAAAATCGTGATCGGCTCGGGCGGCGAGCGCATCAAAAAGATCGGCGAGTCCGCGCGCATCGAACTCACAAAACTCCTCGACCGCAAAGTGCATCTTTTCTTGCACGTCAAAGTGCAGGAAAAATGGGACGAAAAGCGCGATTTCTACAAAGCGTGGGGGCTGGAATACGAGGTGTGAGGGGCGGGGACTAACGCCGCTTCGCTAGCCTTTCGCCGGACATTCTTCGGCGAACAGCCTGTCTGCGCTGCATAAGCGCGAGATAAGTTTTTTGTCCCCAAGACTCGAATGTCGGCCTCGTTCAGCTCGCGAGTCAGTCGATTGATCTCGACCGAGCTATCGACGAGCCGCATCAAGAACGGTCGGCGCGATCACGGCGATTTTTTTGTTTGGGCTTTTTGCGCGATGCCTTCAAGCGCGTCGCGTTCTGGTACTGGGTCGGCCGACGATCCGCCGGCCGGCGCGGCGGTGGCAGGTATCTGCCTCGCCACCAACTGCCGATAGGCGGTGGCGGAAATCAGCACTGAATTGTCCCGCCCGTGCGATGTGACGGTCACGGGGCCTTCGGCAGCGTGGCGCAAGAAGGTGCCGATATTGCGGATCAAGTCGGTGGCTGCGATGCGTTTCATGGTGCAGTCCTAGTCGATCCCTTCGAATCATTCAAACGATTGTCGAACGATGCGCGCGTCATTTCTTGAACGCGTACGCACTCGCCCCCTTCACGTTCACGTCGATGTCGAGGCGGTGCTGGAGCGGCGGGTAGGCGCGTTGGCGGCAGTTTTCGCGTTCGCACACGCGGCAGCCCACGCCGATATCGACGACATGGCCGAGTTTTTCGAGATCGATGCCGTCGGCATAGACGAGCTCGTGCGCGTTGGCGATTTCGCAGCCGATCCCGACCGCGAGCAGGCTTTGCGGCTCGAGGAAGCCGCCGCCGGTTTTGGCGACGGTGCGAGCCACGCAGAAGAACGTCGCACCGTCGGGCAGGCGGGCGGCTTGCGTGAGGATGCGGCCGGGGCTTGTGAACGCCTCATGCACGATCCAGCGCGGGCACGAGCCGCCGAATCTCGAGAAATGGAAACCGGCGGCCGAAAAGCGTTTCGAGACGTTGCCTGCGATGTCCACGCGCACGAGCCACAAGGGCACGCCCTTGTCGCCGGGGCGTTGAAGTGTGGAGAGGCGATGGCAGGCTTGTTCGAAACTCACGCCGAAATGGTTGGCGAGCAGTTCGATGTCGTATCGAACGCTGCGTGCTGCCGCAAGATACGGCGTATACGGCATCAGCACGGCACCGGCGAAGTAGTTGTAGAGGCCGACGCGCACCAGCGTTTCGGTTTCTTTGGAGGCGAGCTTTGCCGTCGCCACGATGAGATCGACTTGTTTGCGCGCGGCAAACAGGCCGATCTGGTAGGCGAGATGGAAGCGGCGTGAGGCGCGCGGCAGCGTCTCGCTCAATTGCAGCGTTTTGGTCTTCGTGTCGTAGCGGCGGACACCACCCGCCAACGCGGCAGGCTCGACGATTTCGACCGCGATCGAAAACCGCGTCTTGGCGTAGTCGACGAGGCCGCGCCAAGCTTCGCCGATGGGCACACCGGCTTGTGCGACGACCGCTTCGGCGGCCTCTTCGATATCGGAAAAATAGTTCGTGCGGTCGTGGAAGAAATCGCGTGCTTCTTCGGCGGGCAGCACCATCTTGCGCGTGTTGCCGCTCGGCAGGCCCAACGTCATCGATTGCGCATCGTCGCGCGCGAGGCGATAGGCGCGATAGAGCTCAAGGATCGCCTTGGCCGCATTGGGGGCGGCTTCGGCAAGCGCTTTGATCTCTTCGGGCGCGATCCCCTGGGCCGCAAGCGTGCCGTCGGCGAACACTTCGCGCAGGCCCGTGGCGAGCTTGCGGTCGTCGTCGTCCGAGAGGTCGGTCAATTCGATGTCGAACTGCTTGCCGAGTTTCAGCAGCAGGGCGACCGTCACCGGTCGCTGGTCGTGTTCGATGAGGTTGAGGTAGCTCGCCGAGATGCCGAGCTGTTCGGCCATGCGCGCTTGCGTGAGGTTTGCCTGCTCGCGCAAGCGGCGGATTTTGTTGCCCAGCAGCGTTTTGCGCGCCATCGCCTGCCTCACCTCAACGTTATTTACAAACTTTACACCGCACTGCCGAAACTTGCAAATCCAGTGACGAGTTTACGGTTTTAGGCCGTTTTTGGGCTGTCTTGCACGCACCCGCACTGTGAAGATGTTTACATCGAATCTCGGCTCATGGAGGGCGACATGCAAAACGACTGGACCACCAACCCGCGTTGGGAAGGCATCAAGCGCGACTACACGGCCGCCGACGTTGCCAAGCTCGCCGGTTCCATGCGCATCGAGCACACGCTGGCGCGCCGCGGTGCCGAGCGTCTGTGGAACCTTTTGAAGACCGAGCCTTACGTGAACACGCTGGGGGCACTCACCGGCAACCAGGCCATGCAGCAGGTCAAGGCGGGCTTGAAGGCGATCTATCTGTCGGGTTGGCAGGTTGCGGCCGACGCCAACAATGCGGGCCAGATGTATCCCGACCAGTCGCTCTATCCGGTCTCCTCGGTGCCGGACGTGGTCAAGCGCATCAACAACGCGCTGCGCCGCGCCGACCAGATCCAGACCATGGAAGGCAAGGGCGACACCTATTGGTTCGCGCCCATCATCGCGGATGCCGAAGCAGGCTTCGGCGGTGCGCTCAATGCCTACGAACTCATGAAGTCGATGATCGAGGCGGGTGCCTCGGGCGTGCATTTCGAAGACCAGCTCGCGTCGGAAAAGAAGTGCGGCCATCTCGGCGGCAAGGTGCTGGTACCCATCAGCCAGCATTGCCGCACGCTGAACGCCGCGCGCCTCGCCGCTGACGTCGAGGGTGTGCCGACCGTTCTGCTCGCGCGCACGGATGCGCACTCGGCCCAGCTCATCACCTCGGACGTCGACGAGCGCGACCGGCCGTTCCTCACGGGCGAGCGCACGCCGGAAGGCTTCTTCCGCATCAAGGAAGGCAAGGGCGTCGAATACGCGATCGCGCGCGGCCTCGCATATGCGCCCTATTCGGATCTGCTGTGGTGGGAGACGTCCGAGCCGGATCTCGGCGAAGCACGCGAATTTGCGACCGAGCTGCGCCGCCAGTTCCCGGGCAAGATGCTCGCCTACAATTGCTCGCCCTCGTTCAACTGGCGCAAGAAGCTCGACCCGAAGACGATCGAGACCTTCCAGCAGCAAATCGGCGAGATGGGCTACAAGTTCCAGTTCGTGACCCTCGCGGGCTTCCACGCGCTGAACTACTCGATGTACGAGCTGGCGCGCGGCTACGCCAAGCGCGGCATGGGGGCCTATTCGGAACTGCAGCAGGCCGAGTTCGACGCCGAGAAGCACGGCTACACCGCCACGCGCCATCAGCGCGAAGTGGGTACGAGCTATTTCGACGCGGTCGCGGTCGCGATTTCGGCCGGCAAAGCTTCGACGACGGCGATGGCCGGTTCGACCGAAACCGACCAGTTCCACGACGCGCCGAAAGGTGCCGGGCCCAAAGCCGTCCCGCACGCGGCGGAATAACAGAAAAACGAGGAAACGCCCCCCGGCGAAGGGTCGGTGCCGAAAGGTGCCGGCCCTTTTGCTTTTAAGCGCTGCGAAGAAACGGCAGCTTGCCGCCGGTGGCGAGATAGACGCCCACGCTGATCGTCGCCACGCCGAGCCAGTCGAGCGGCTGCGGCCATTCGCCGAGCAGCGGGATCGCGAAGACGGTCGCAAGGACCGGCACCAGCGAGGCGAGGGCGGCACCGCGCGACGCTCCCAGCAGCTGCAAAGCGCGGTTGTAGGCGATCAGCGACACGACACTCGACAGAACGCCCTGGATCAGGATCTGGAAGCCGATTTCGCCCCAGCCGGCCCTCGCGAGATTGGCGCCGTGGAACAGCGCATAGTAGGGCAGGTACAGAACCGCCGACCATACGCTCACGAGGGCCGCCGCCGCGATCGGCGACAGGCCGCTTTTGCGCATCGCGATCGTGTAGCTCGCCCACAGCATGGCGCCGCAAACGAACAGCAGCTGGCCGCGCCATTCGCCGCCCGCCCCGTGCGCAAGGCTGGCCCCTGCAAGGGTGCCCACGCCGAGAGGGATCAATAGGAAGCCGAGCCGCCTTGTGCCCGCGATTTTCTCGCCGAGGATCAGCACCGACAAGAGTGCGACGAACAGCGGCATCGTGCCCGGCATCAAGACCGCGCCGTGGGCGATGGGCGCGAACATAAACGCCGACGCGGCGACGAGTTGGTAGACGAAACCTGCCCCGAACAGCATCGCCGCCCAGATTGCGATTCCGGTGCTGCCGCCGGGGCCGACCCGGCGCGGATCAAGGCGGCTGCGCCAGGCGACGGGCAGCAGAATCAGGCCCGCCGTGCCGAAGCGCAAGGCCGTGAGGTCCCAAAAATCGAGCGTGCTTTTCACGCCCCAACGCGTTGCGAGCATCCAGGCGACCCAGATCGAAATCGCAAAAAAGCCCCACGCGAAGCCGCGAAACGTCGCCGAAGCGCTGCGCATTATTTGGTTCGCCGCAGTTTAAGCATTTGTTAAATTCGATGGACTCTGGCGCGCCGTGCTATAAGCTTAGCAAATGGATGCGCGAATCTATAATTAGAGAGAATCATAGTCGGATGAGCACTTCAAGTATCAATGTCGGGCAGTTGCGCGCTTTCCTTGCGGTTTTGGACGAGGGCGGATTTACGGCTGCCGCGCATAAGCTCGGTCTGACCCAGTCGGGCGTGAGCCAGGCGGTGGCGGCCCTCGAGGAGTCGCTGGGCGTGGTGCTGCTGCTGCGCACGCGCGGCCGCGTGGCGGCGACGGCACCTGGGGCGGCGATCCAGGCTGATGCGCGTGCGGCTCTCGATGCGATCGAGCGGGTGCGCACGCGCGCCCAGGCTTTGACGGGCCTCCAGAGCGGGCGCGTGCGCGTGGGCAGCGTTTCGAGTGCGGCCACGCGCTTGCTGCCGCCGATCATCAAGAATTTCAGCACGCGCTATCCCGGCATCGAAGTGGTGCTGATCGAGGGGACCGACCACGAGGTACGCGACTGGGTCGTCGGCAGCACGGTCGATATCGGGCTCACGGCCGAATTGCCGCGCGATTTCGACACGATTCCGGTCGCCGAAGACGATCTGCTCGCGATCATGCCCAAGCGCCATCGCCTCGCCAATTCCGAGAAAGTGTCGCCGGCCGATCTCGCCGACGAAAGTTTCGTGATGCCCAACGGCGGTTCGGAAGCCGACATCCGCGCGCTGTTCGCGCGCGAAGCGATCGTGCCGCGCGTCGCATTCTCGGTGCGCGACCAGACGGCGTTGATGGCGATGGTGCGCGAAGGGGTGGGCGTGTCGATCGTGCCGGAACTCAGCGTGCCGTCGGGCGAACGGCGCCTAGCGGTGGTCCCGCTCGATCCGCCCGCCAAACGGCGCCTGTGCGCGGTCACCCCGCGCGAAGGCCTGTCGCCGGCCGCCGGCGCTTTCCTGGACTCGCTCGCCGCCGCCGGCCGCCAGTTCCAGGGCCGCGCCTAACAGACGCGCCCTATCTGCATTCAATCTGGAAGGTGAAGCTGCGCGACAGGTCGGCGACGTCGGCGGCTTTCATGTCGCGTTGCGAGGGCGCTTCTGCATAGCGCTGGCCGCCGGCGTCCAGGAACAGGCGCGCAACCGCCCCTTGGACTGCGAAATTCACGTTCTGCGGGATGTCGCCCGTCGCTTGCGCCACGCGCTGCGCGTTGAGTTTGCTCACCACCACGCCCACGAGATTGCCCGAAAGATCGAGCAGCGGCCCGCCCGAATTGCCGGGCTGCACGGGCGCCGTGATCTGCATGAGCGCGATATTGCCGCCAAGGCCCGACATGGCGCTCACATTGCCGGTCGTGATGTTGAGCCCGTTCTGCAGCAACGTGGGCAGCGGAAAGCCGGAAACCACGATGTCGTCGCCCGCCCGGATCGAGGGCTGGGCGCGGAAGCGCACGAACGGCACGGGGTTGCGCACATCGACCTTGATCAAGGCAAGATCGTTGCGCTCGTCCTTGCGTACGAGCTGGGCCGCGACGCGGCCGGTTTCCAACATCACGCCGATGCGCTGGCAATCGCCCGCAACATGCGCGTTCGTGAGCATGTGGCCTTGCGCCGATATGAAAAAGCCGGTGCCGAAAGATTGTTCGGTGCCGCGCGCTTGCCCCCCGCTGTCAGGCGCAGATGCGTTCGGCGGGCCCGATGCGCGCGCACTCGATGCGTCGAACGCGATTTCGGCGACCGCGCACAGATCCTGGCTGCGCCTTTCTTCGCGCCGGTCGTCGTCGTAGACGACCGCGATGTCCCACTGGCAGGGGCCTTGCGGCAGGGGTACGTCGAAGCGCCGGCCGGCGGCGAGCACATTGTCGCCGAGACGGTCGCGGCCCCAATCGGTTTCGGTCGCGCGCGACACGTAGAGCTGTGCGATCGTGCGCGGCGAGCGGTTGACCAGCGCGAAGCTCGGATCGCCCGTGGCCGCCTGGGCATTGCCGCGCGCGGCCGGCGGGGCGGCACCGCGCACGCGTGCGGCCGAAGCGTCGAACGCAAGCTCGGTCACGTTGCACAAATTGAGGGACTGTTTTTCCTCGCGCCGGTCGTCGGCATAGACGACCGCGATGTCCCACACGCAATCGCCGTTGGGCAGCGTCACCTGGAAGCGGCGGCCCGCACCCAACACGTCGGTGCCCAGCCGGTCCTGGCCCCAATTGCGTTCACGCGAAAGGGAAGCGTAGATCTGCGTGATCGTCGACCGAGAGGCGTTGACGAGTTCGAAGCTCGGATCGCCGCGTTCGGATGTCTGCGGTGCCGCGGCGGCAGGCGCACCGCCGTCGAACGCCATTTCGGACAATTGGCAGAGATTCTGGCGCCGCCGCTCTTCGGCTTGGCCGCCGCGATAGACGATGCGCACGTCGAAGACGCAGTCGGCGGCCGCCGGCCGCACTGTCTTGCGCGCACCGGGCAGGATCACGTCGTTGCGCAGCACGTCCTGCCCCCAATCGTCGAGCGACGAGGGCGAGACATAGACCTCGAAGATTGGCACACGCGCGCGGTTCACGATTTCGAACGTCGTGTCGTTCTGTGCTTGCGCCCTGCCGGCAAACGCGGCGACCGCGAACAACAGCAATGCCAAAAAGCGACCGGTACGCCCCATCGAATCCCCGCAGTCTCGCGACGAATTCGACGCGATAGAGAAGTCGTAGCGCGCGAGGCGCGTTCTGGCAATCCGGTGCGTCAGCCGCGCTTCCAGCGCGCGAGGGCGTAGATCGCGCCGCCTGCGATCAAGCCCCAGAAAGCGCCGCTCACCCCGCCGAACGAAACGCCCGAGGCGGTCACGAGGAACGTGACGATCGCGGCTTCGCGATCTTCGGGCGCTTGCATGGCCCCCAGCAAGGCGCTGGCAAGTGCGCCCAGCAATGCCAAGCCCGCCACGGCCTGGATCAGCACCGGCGGGGCGGCCGCGATGAAGGCCGTTGCAGCCCCGGCCAGCAATCCGAACGCGAGATAGCCGATACCGCAGAATCCGGCCGCCCAATAGCGGCGCGCAGGATCGGGGTGCGCGTCGGGCCCGGTGCACATCGCCGCCGTCAGCGCCGAGAGATTGACCGCATGGCCGCCGAAAAACGATGCCCCCATCGTGAAGAGGCCTGTGAGGCGGAACAAGGGGGCAGGGGCGGGCGTGTAACCGTTCACCTTCAGCACGGCAAAGCCCGGAATGTTCTGCGACGCCATCGTGACGATGAAAAGCGGGATCGCAATGCCGATCGCGGCGTCGAGCGTGAAGACGGGCATGCCGAATTCGATCTGCGGCACGAGGGTGATCGCCGCGAAATTGCCGGCAGGTGTTTGCGCCCAAATGATCGCGACCGTCACGGCAACGGCGGCCGGTACGGCATAAAGGCGGCTCAGCTTGGCGACGAGCGCCCACGTCACGACGATCGCCAAACCTTGCCACGGCAATTGCGCCACGGCCTTGACCGGTGCCAGGCACAGGCCCAACAGAATGCCCGCCAGCATCGCATTGGCAAGCGAGGCCGGGATCGCCGACACCCAGGTTCCGAGGCGTTGCCAATAGGCGCAGGCCAAGATCAGCAAGCCGCAAACAAGAAATGCGCCGGTCGCCGCTGCAAAGCCGCCGGACAAAACGCCGGACGTAGCGAGCAACGCAGCACCCGGCGTGGACCACGCGATGGCAACCGGCGTGCGGCTCGAGAAACTCGTCCATACGGTGGCAAGCCCCATCGCGAGCGAGACGGCGAGCAGGCCGGATGCGGCTTGTGCGGGCGAAGCGCCCACGGCCGTGAGGCCCTGCACGATGACGGCAAAGGAACTTGCACAACCGACAAACGCGGCGAGCAGCCCCATGGTCATGGCTTGCGTCGAGAAATCCTTGAACATGGCGCGTTGCATAGCCAAACGCCGGCAGTTTTGCAAAGCCCAACGCTTCTGCAAAGCCGAACGTTTTGCAATTCAGGGCGAATCGGCTGGTGTCGAGCGCTATGCCTCGGCTTCGAGCCGATACCCAAGCCCTCGCTGCGTCTTGATAAGGCGGACAGCGTGTCCTTCGTCGATCTTGCTGCGCAGGCGGCCGATATAGACGTCGACGACGTTTGTCAGAGGATCCTCGTTCAAACCCCATATGTTCGACAGGATGCGTTCTCTGCTGAAAAGCTTGCCCGGCGAATTCATCAAGAGTTCGAGAAGCGCTAATTCCTTTGCGGTCAGGGAAATCGGCCGGCCTGCGCGGCTCGCCTTCATAGTCGTGCGGTCGAGTAGGAGGTCGGCGACGCGAAGTATCGTCTCTGCCGGCTTCTTGATTTCGCGACCGCGCCGACCGAGCGCCTGGAGCCTTGCGAGCAGTTCGTCAAAATCGAACGGCTTGCACAGATAGTCGTCTGCGCCCAGCCGCAAGCCGGAAATCCGATCTTCGACCGTCGACATGGCGGTCAGCATCAGGATCGGAAGCTGGATGTTCTGCGCGCGCAGCGTTTGGCAAACGTCGAGGCCGCTCAGATCGGGAAGCATCAGATCGAGGACAAGTATTGTGCTTTCGCCGTCGGACATGAAGCTCTGCCAGGCTTGCTGCGCCAACTCGATTCCGTCGCGACCGGTGCATGCGACGCGAACCGACATGCTCTCTGCGCCCAGTCCCCGCTGAAGAAAGTCGGCAATCCTGCGGTCGTCTTCGATCAGAAGGATTTGCATGCGGGAAGTCCGCCTTGCGCGATCGCGAGCGGCAGCGACACGATCGCGGAAGTGCCGCAGTTAAGACCGCTCTTCAGCACGATGTCGCCGCCGTGGCCGCGCGCAAGGACCCGAGCGATAGGCAAACCCAGACCGCTTCCATCGGCGCAGTGCGTCTTGGCATTGGGCGCGCGATGGCCGCGATCGAAGACTTTGGCCAACTCGCTTTCGGCGATGCCGATTCCGTCGTCGCTGACGGTCAATTCGGCCCAGGGCACCCCGCGCTCCGTGCGGCATGCCGAAAGAGTGACGGTTCCGCCGGGCCGCGAGTATCGGACGGCATTGTCGATAAGGACGAGAAGCAGCTGCTTCAGCCGTTCCGCGTCGCCGAGCATCGTCATCCTGGTCGGCCACGGTTCCCGCGCAAGGTCGATTCCGCGTGCGAACGCCAGTGCCCGCCCGAGCCAAAAAACCTCTTCCAGAACGTCGTCGATGTCTACGGGAACTCTGCGCAACGAAAGCGAATCGATGTCGCTGCGCGCCATCGTCAGCAGGTCGTCGATGCTCGCGGCGAGCTGCCGCGAATAGTCCTCGACGCGCTGCAGAGACTCTCGGTACTCGCTCGTCGGCTTCGCGCCGCCGCGCAGCGCGATCTGCGCCTCGCCGCGAATGGCCGTCGTCGGCGTGCGCAACTCGTGGCTGATGTCCGCAAAGAGCTGGCGACGCCGCGACTCTGCTTCGCTTTGCGCGGCGAGCGCGACCGTGAGTTCGGCCGTGCGGCGCGCGACACGATCTTCAAGAACCTCGCGCGCCTCGTTCTCGCGCGCGCGATGGGCCGAAAGCTCCGCCGCCATGGTATTCATGCTCTGCGCGACCCTGCCGAATTCGTCGGAGATGTCGAGCGATATCCGGTGCGAGAGTCGGCCGCTGCGCAAGGCTTCGGCGCCCTCGACCAGTGCGGCGAGGGGCTTGCGCAAGGCGCGCGCGAAAACGGCCGCAAGGACAAATGCAGCGAAGATGAGGGCGGCGGTCGTCCCGATCCAAAGCCGTCGCAGCCATGCCAGCGCGCGGTCCGTGTCTGCCCGCTTTTCGTCGAGGGAGAGCTGTTCGCGCGCAAGGCTTTCCTGCAGCAGCGACCGCAAGTCGCGTCCGTCGGCGGTGTCGAAGAGATCGTCGGCGATGCGCCATGCGGATGTCGCGTCGAGCGCTGCCGCGGGCGGGTTTGGCCCCGCGAGGCCGCGCGCCAGCTGTTCTACGCTCGCGGATAGGATCGCCAGCGCATTGCGGCGTTCCGCCTGCCTTTGGCGGGCCGGGATCCCGTCGTCGAGCAAGCTGGCTTGTGCATCGAGCGCTTTCAGATGCGCCAGCGTCTTCTGCATGCTTGCGATGATCTCGTCGCGCCGGTCGGGCAGCGCGCCGCTGCCGAACTGTTTCTGCGCTGCCCAGCTTCGCAGCATTTGTTTGTCCAGCCACAGATCGGTGAAGCTCTGCTTGATGTCCGCTGCAACCCGCCCGCGCAGGACATGGTGCTCCGCCAGCCCAACCGCCCAGACGGCGAACGCCCCTTGCAGGAACGCGATAGCGGCAAGGGTCGCCAATGCGACCGTGATTCGCCGTCGGAACGTGCTCGAATGGCTGGGGCCGGGAAGCTCGTTCATCGCGCGTTCATCTTGCTGTGAGGCTTCCGTAATTTGCCGTTCAGAGCGGCGTCAGCCGGACCCATTAGATAAGGGCTGTCCGACGAACGCAAGTTCGACACGGAGCAAACGACGAACTCAAACCCCAATCTGGAGATGCTATGTCCATCCGCCATTCTCTTCTCGCCGCTGCCATGCTCGCTGCCGTCTCTTCCGCCGGCGAAGCGAACGCCCAAACGGCGACCGTCAACCGGGGCATTGCCGAAGCCGAAGTGCTCGCAGCACAGAGAGCCTGGTGCGGCGCGCTCGTCGACATCAGCAAGACCGGGGAGACCCAGGGCCGGGCTGCAGCCAAAGCGCTCGCCGAGCGCGTGATCGACGCCGCGTATGGCTACCAGATGGGCACGGTCCTCTTCAAGCCGACGCTGACGGTATCGCCGCAGACGTTCCGCACGACGCGCGCCGGCGCGCTCGCGTACTTTGTCGGCGGCGACTCCGCCTTCCCGGCGGATACCGGTTTCGCGCTGAAGGGCTGGACCAGGTGCGACGTCGCCAACAGCGCGATCTTCATCGCCGGGGACTCCGCAGCGACCATGGGCAACGTGAACATTACCGGCAAGGACGGCAAGGTCACGACCGTCGACAAGACCTGGATGTTCGTTAAGGACGATTCGGGCAAGCTCCGTATCGTGGTCCACCATTCGTCGCTGCCCTATACCGGCAACTGACCGAAGCTTCGGGGCGGGGTTGCGAAAGCAATCCCGTCCCGAAGGCGGCGCGCGCGCGCGAATGGCTGTTCTGTTTGCGCGCGTCCTGCCGACACTTGTTTTCGCGAACCTGGACCGTTTTGCAAAGCCGCCCGAATCGGCCCATGTCTAGGGGCATGGAATGGACCGACGACGGCATCGTGCTTGGGCGGCGCGTGCATGGCGAGCATGCGGCGGTCGTGACGTTGTTCACGCTGGCCAACGGCCGCCATCTCGGTTTGGCGCGCGGCGGCGGGCATGGGCGCGGGGCCGCCCTTTACGAGCGCGGCAATGTGGTGCGCGCCACATGGCGCGCGCGTTTGCCCGAGCATCTCGGCAATTACAGCTGCGAGCTTGCACGCACCGTGGGCGCCTTGCTGCTCGACGATGCCGACAAGCTCGATGCGCTGTCGGCGGCGACGTCGTTGCTGGAACTGGTGCTTCCCGAACGCGAGGCGCATGCGGAGCTTTATGCAGCGACACTCGCCTTCATCGACGCACTCGAGACGCCCGATTGGGCGGCGGCCTATGTGCGCTGGGAGTGCCGATGCCTCACCGAACTTGGATTCGGCCTCGATCTGGCGCGTTGTGCGGCGACCGGCACGGTCGAAGATCTGCGCTACGTAAGCCCGCGCACGGGTCGCGCCGTCTCGGGCGAAGCGGGAGCCGAATTCGCCGCCAAGCTCTTCCGATTACCCGCTTTTTTGCTGGGTCAGGCAACTGCCTCGAGCGCCGATTTGGTGGCTGGACTCGAGATTTCCGGCCATTTCCTGCTGCGCTATGCGCTGGCGCCGAACGGGCAGGGCTTGCCCCCGCCCCGAGTCCGGCTCTATGAGCGCTGGCGCAAGTCTTTGCCGCCTGAACCCACGCGCTGACCCACGAGAACCGATTCGACATGACCGCCAGTTTTGCCGCCGATATCCGCCCCGTCGATCTCAAGGACGCGTTGGGCGAACGCTATTTGGCCTATGCGCTGTCCACGATCATGGCGCGCTCGCTGCCCGACGTGCGCGACGGCCTCAAGCCCGTGCATCGCCGCCTCTTGTGGGCGATGCAGCAGCTGAAACTCGATCCCGCTTCGGGTTTCAAGAAGTGCGCGCGCGTCGTCGGCGACGTGATCGGCAAATACCATCCGCACGGCGACCAATCGGTTTACGACGCGCTCGTGCGTCTGGCGCAGGATTTTGCGCAGCGCTATCCGCTCGTGGATGGACAAGGAAATTTCGGCAATATCGACGGCGACAACGCAGCGGCCATGCGCTACACCGAGGCGCGTCTTACGGAAGTCGCGGCCGAATTGCTGCGCGGGCTCGACGAAAACGCCGTCGATTTCCGCGCGACCTACGACGGCGAAGGCGAAGAGCCGCTCGTACTCCCCGCCGCTTTCCCCAATCTGCTGGCGAACGGGGCTGCCGGTATTGCGGTCGGCATGGCGACCAACGTGCCGCCGCACAATATCGTCGAAATCTGCAACGCGCTTTTGCATCTGATCAAGACGCCCAATGCGCGCGTTGCGACCCTCGTCGATCTGATGCCGGGCCCGGATTTCCCGACCGGCGGCATTCTTGTGGAAAATCGCGAAACGCTGGTGGCGGCCTACGAGACCGGGCGCGGCAGCCTGCGCTTGCGCGCCAAATGGGCGGTCGAAGAACTGCCGCGCGGCATGTGGCAGATCGTGGTCACGGAAATTCCGTACCAGGTGCAGAAATCGAAGCTGATCGAAAAGATCGCCGAATTGCTGCATGCCAAGCGCCTGATGCTGCTTGCCGACGTGCGCGACGAGTCGGACGAAAACGTGCGCGTGGTGCTCGAGCCCAAGACCAAGCTCGTGGACGCCAAGCTCCTGATGGAATCGCTGTTCCGCAACACCGAGCTCGAGACGCGCTTCGCGCTGAACATGAACGTGCTCGACGCGACGGGCACGCCGCGCGTGATGAATCTGAAGGAAGTGCTGCAAGCCTTCCTCGACCACCGCCAGGTCGTGCTGCAGCGCCGCGCCTCGCACCGGCTCGACCAGATCGCGCGCCGCCTCGAGATTTTGGGCGGCCTGCTTGTGGCCTATCTCAACATCGATGCGGTGATCAAAATCATCCGCAACGAGGACGAGCCCAAGCCGATCATGATCAAGAAGTGGGATCTGACCGAGGTGCAGGCCGAGGCGATCTTGAACATGCGGCTGCGCTCGCTGCGCAAGCTCGAGGAATTCGAGATCCGCAAGGAAAACGACTCCCTCACGAAAGAGAAGAAAGATCTCGAAAGCCTGCTGAAAAGCGAAGACAAGCGCTGGGCGGCGATCGCCGAAGAAGTGCAGGGCATCAAGACCAAGTTCGGCCCGCGCACGCCGCTCGGCAAACGGCGCACGGAAGTGGCCGACGCGCCCGCCGATCTCATCGTGCCCGTCGATGCGCTCATCGAACGCGAGGACCTGACGGTCGTGTGCTCGGACAAGGGCTGGGTGCGCGCCTTCAAGGGCCATCTCGACGAAACGGCCGCGCGCGAAATCCGCTACAAGGACGGCGACAAGGAAGGCTACGTGATCCGTACGCAGTCGACCGAGAAGCTTATGGTGTTCGCGACCAACGGGCGTTTCTACACGCTGGGCTGCGACAAGCTGCCGCGCGGTCGCGGCGACGGCGAGCCGCTCAAAGTGACGCTCGAGCTTGCCAACGACGTCGACGTCATCAACGTCTTCATCCACAAGCCCGACCGCAAGCTTGTGGTCGCGTCGTCGGACGGGCGCGGCTTCGTGGTGCCCGAGGCCGCGTGCGTGGCGCAGACGCGCCAGGGCAAGCAGGTGCTCAATCTGGGCGAGGGCTCGGAAGCCAAGGCGATGTGCACGGTCGACGGCGACACGCTCGCGGTGCAGGGCAGCAACAAGAAGCTGTTGCTGTTCCCGCTTTCGGAACTGCCCGAGATGGAGCGCGGTCGCGGCGTGATCTTGCAGCAATACGCCAAGGGCGGCTCGCTCTACCAGATCCGCACCTTCACGATGGCCAAGGGCTGGCCGATGGGCTTTGCGCGCTCGGACGAGCGCGATAACGCGCCGAAGAATTGGCTCGGCAAGCGGGCCCAAGCGGGCCTGCTGCCGCCCAAGGGGTTCAGGTTCGGCTAGGCGCTACTGCGGCGTGCCGCAATAGGCTTCGATCCGGTAACCGTCCGGATCGAAGATGTAGGCCGCGTAGTAGTTGGCGTCGTAGTCGGCCCTGATGCCGGGTTTGCCGTTGTCCGCACCGCCTGCGGCGAGTGCCGCTTTGTGGAACGCATCCACATTTTTGCGCGTGGCGGCCGCGAAGCAGAAATGCAGGCCCGATTCCATGTCGGCCGGGACAGGGCGGGCCGCAAGGCCGATCCACAAAGCGACCGTTTCTTTGCCGTAGCCGAGCGAGGTTTCGCCCGTGCTCAAGCGCGCGTAGCCGAGCGGCTTCAGGCACGCATCGTAGAATTTTTTGGCTTTCGCGATGTCGCGAACGCCGATCGAGATATGGTCGAACATTGGATTTCTCCTGTGCGGTGTCGAGGTGCCGATATGGCGCCTGCACGCGTTTGCGCGCTTGGGGAAAATTGCTAAAATCGGCACCATGGCGGCTGTCGATCCGAGTTCCGCCCCGAATCTCGCAGCGCGTCCGTTCGGCAGCCGGGTTCTGGCTTCCGGCTGCTGCTGGCGTTTGAGCGAGTTCGTGTGCACGGCGGGGCCCGGCGACCGCGCCTTCGAAGAACGCCACGGCGACATGTCTATCTCCGCCGTGGTCGAAGGCACGTTCAACTACCGAAGTGCCGTCGGTCGCGCGACGCTGCATCCGGGCGCGTTGCTGCTCGGCAATGCCGGAGCCGGCTTCGAATGCGGCCACGACCACAGTGCGGGCGACCGCTGCATCTCATTCCAGATCGCACAAGATGCGTTCGAAGAGGTGGCGGCGAGCGTTGCGCGCCGAGGGCGCTTCCGCTTTCCGGTTGCGATGCTGCCCGCTTCCAGCGGCCGTCTGCCGCTTTTGGCGCGCATCGAAAATTTCGCCGCAAAGGCGGATCCGCTGGCGCTCGATGGGTTTGCCTATGGCCTCGCCGAAGACGCGATTGCTGCCGCATCGGGGATGGCGCTGCAGGCGCTGCATCCGTCGGCGCGCGACGAGCGCCGCATCGGTGCGGCCTTGCGCCATATCGAAGCGCATCTCGATGAAGCGTTGAGCCTTGATGCGCTCGCAAGTGCTGCGGCGACGAGCAAATACCATTTCCTGCGCATGTTCCGGCAGATCGTGGGGACGACACCGCACCAGTATGTGCTGGCCCAGCGGCTGCGGCGTGCGGCAAGGCGTCTGGCGCAGTCGACCGAAAGCGTTTCGGCGATCGCGTTCGAGGCGGGCTTCGGCGACCTATCGACCTTCAATGCCCGCTTCCGCGCTGTGTTCGGCGCCAGCCCCACGAACTACCGACGCACCTGCTTGCAAGTGCCGGGGCTGCGCGCTAAGCCTTGAATCCCGACATTGGAGATCCGCACAATGAACACCCATCCGACCTTGATCGAAACCTTGTGGCCTGCGGGTCAGCGCAGCACAGCGCGCGCCGTTTTGCTGGCCGTTCTCGGCTCTGGCTTGCTGTGGGCGTCGGCCAAGGCGCAGGTGCCGATGTGGCCTGTTCCCATGACCATGCAGTCGATGGTCGTGCTGCTGATCGGCTTTGCCTACGGTTCGCGCCTCGGCGCGGCGACCGTGACGCTCTATCTGTTCCAGGGGGCTGTCGGCCTTCCCGTCTTTGCGGGCACGCCCGAAAAGGGCATCGGCCTTGCCTATATGGTCGGCACGACGGGCGGCTTCCTGTTCGGCTTCGTGCTCGTCGCCGGCGTGATGGGTTGGCTCGCCGAGCGCGGCTGGGGCCGAACCCTGGCGAGGACGGCGGCGGCGATGGTCGTGGGCTCGGTCCTGCTGTTTGTGCCCGGCGTTGCGTGGCTCGCGACTTTTGTTGGCTTCGAGAAGGCGCTCGCGTTCGGCCTGATGCCGTTTGTCGCAGGGGCGGTGGTCAAAGCCGCACTTGCGGTTGCGATCGTCGCTGCTGCTTCGCGAGTTGTCTCCCAAAAGGCTGTGAAATAACAAAAGCTTTAGGGCTTGATCGGTGCTGTAGCGCCGCCCTATAAGGCGCTTCGGTCTCGGCCGGAGCGCCTTTTTTGTTGGCCGCTTCGACCGTCCCTAACGGATCCAAAAAAGCCCGCCTTTGCGGGCCTGACAGGGTGGAGCTAGCGCGTCGATGGGCTTTCTCGAATCCTATATCCGCATTGTCGACGCGACGAACTCGGCGATCGGGAAGGTCGTGGCGTGGCTGACTTTCGGCACGGTCGTCACCTGCTTTGCGACCGTGTATTTCCGCTACGCGCTCGACAGCGGCTTCATCTGGATGCAGGAAGCCTATGTCTGGCAGCACGCGATCGTGTTCCTGGTCGGGGCGGGCTACACGCTGCTGCATGGCGGCCATGTGCGCGTCGATATTTTCTATGCGCGCATGACGGCCCGCAACCAAGCGCGCGTCGAAATCTTCGGCACGCTTGCGTTCATGATGCCGTTCCTGTGGGTCATGTTCGACAAAGCCTGGCCGTTTTTCGTGACGTCGTTCGTGGGCCGCGAAGGCTCGCAGCAGCCCGACGGCATCCAGAATGTGTGGCTTCTCAAATCGACGCTCGTGCTGTTCTGCGTGCTGGTGGGGGCGCAAGGCCTCGCAGGAGTCGCGCGCGCGTTGCTGTTCTTGAATGGGCGCAGCGAATACGCGCCGAGCAAGACCAGCCACTGAGTCCGTTCATCCCCCCAAACATAGCCGAACCGGATCGACAAAATGGGCGCTGAAAGCCATCTGCTGGGAGAGTTGCTGTCCGTCGCGATGTTCGTGACGATCGTGGCACTGCTGATGCTGGGCTATCCGGTGGCGTTTTCGCTGGGCGGCATTGCGCTTGCCTTCGGCGGCATCGGCTGGCTGTTGGGCACGTTCGATCCCAATTTCCTGACCGCGATCCCGACGCGTATCTGGGGCGTCATGAACAACGAGATTCTCGTTGCCGTCCCCTTGTTCGTGTTCATGGGCGTGATGCTCGAACGCAGCCGTATCGCCGAAGTGCTGCTGACGACGATGGGCCAGCTCTTCGGCGGCGTGCGCGGCGGCCTTGGCTATTCGGTCATCATCGTGGGCACGCTGCTTGCGGCTTCGACCGGCATCGTGGGTGCGACCGTCGTGACGATGGGCCTGCTGTCGCTGCCCGCCATGATGCGCGCAGGGTACGACCCCAAGCTTGCGACCGGCATCATCTGCGCGTCCGGCACGCTCGGGCAGATCATTCCGCCGTCGACCGTGCTGATTTTCTTGGGCGACATTCTGCAGGGTGCGAACCAGCAGGCGCAGCTGTCGCTCGGCAATTTCTCGCCCGATTCCGTATCGGTCGGCGATCTGTTTGCGGGCGCCTTCATCCCCGGCCTCATGCTGTCGTTCCTCTATGCGTGCTGGGTGTTCTATCGCTCGGTGTCGGATCCCGACTCGTGCCCGCCCTTGAAGATGACGGACGAAGAGCGTGCCGGCCTCGGGCGGCGCGTGGTGATCGCGCTGGTGCCGCCGATCTTTCTGATCGTCGCGGTGCTGGGCTCAATCCTGGCAGGCGTCGCCACACCGACGGAATCGGCCTCGGTCGGCTCGCTGGGCGCGGTGTTCCTTACCGTCGTCAAGATGGTCGCCGACCGCCTGGCGACGTCGGAAGACCGCGTGGCGCTCGAAAAGCAGCTTGCCGTGTTCTGGGTCGCCTTCATCCTGTTCTTGGGTGCGGTCGGCTATGCCTACGGTGCGACGGGCCTGCTGACGGCCTTGGTGGTCGTGCTGGTGCTCGGCAGCCTCTATCTTCTCGCGATCGGGGCGGCTCGCCGCGAATATGTCGGCGTGCTGACCGAGGTGTCGCGCTCGACCATGACGATTTCGTCGATGGTTTTCGTGATCCTGATCGGTGCATCGATCTTCAGCCTCGTGTTCCGCGGGCTTGGCGGCGAATATCTCGTGCACGACACGCTGTCGAACATGCCGGGCGGCAAGGATGCGGCGCTGCTCGTGGTTATGGCGCTGATGTTCGCGCTCGGCTTCTTCCTCGACACGTTCGAGATCATCTTCATCACCGTGCCGATCGCGGGCCCGATTCTGTTGAAGATGGGTTTCGATCCGGTTTGGCTCGGCGTGCTGATGGGGGTCAATCTGCAGACGTCGTTCCTGACGCCGCCCTTCGGCTTCGCGCTGTTCTATCTGCGCGGCGTGGCCCCGCCCTCGATCACCACGCAGATCATCTACAAGGGCATTATCCCGTTCGTAGCGATCCAGATCCTGGTCATGGCACTGCTGTGGGAGTTCCCAGAGCTTGCGACGTGGCTGCCCGATCTCATCTACGGTCAGGATGCGCCCACGCTTGAGAACCAGCCGGCGATGCCGACCGACTTCCTCGAGGATCCCGACGCCGACAATCCGGGCGATCCGGCGATTGAAGAAGAAGCGGGCTGAGTTTCTTCCAGAGTTCGCCTAACAAAAAACCCCGCGAGCTTGCCGCTCGCGGGGTTTTCCGTTTGCCCGAAGGGGCTGGGCTTGCGGATTACGTGAGATACTTGAACGCGCGGACGCGGGCATTGAGCAGCGCGCCGTCGTTCCAGCGGGTGTAAGGCATCACCTGCGTGCGGAACTTGAGATACGAGTCGAAGAGCTTCTTCGTCATCGCGTCGCCGCGATCGCGCACTTCGGTGAGGAACTCGCCGGCCGCCGTACCGCAACCGTCGATGATCGCGCCGGGCAGGTTCAGGAAGCGCACGCCGTGGCGCGTGCGCAGCGTTTCCATGGCTTCGCCCGAACGCGCCATGTATTCGGTCGTCATGTCCATGTCCATCGACTGGGCGGCGAACGTGACGATCGCCTTCAAGTCGGCGGGCAGGGCGTCGAAGCGCGACTTCGAAACCATGAGCTGCAGGTTCGAACCCGGCTCGTGCCAGCCCGGGCCGTAGCACAGCTTGGCAACTTGGTGCAGACCCATGGCGAGGTCGTTGTAGGGGCCGATCCATTCGGCCGCATCGACCGAGCCGGACTGCAGGGCCGCGAAGATTTCGCCGCCGGGCAGGGCGACCTGCTGGGCGCCGAGGCGCGTCATGATCTGGCCGCCCCAGCCGGGCATGCGGATCTTGAGGCCGCGGAAGCTTTCCAAGCCCGTCAGTTCCTTACGGTACCAGCCGAAGGCCTGGGTGTTCGTGTTGCCGGCCGGGAAGGCTTTGACGTTGTAGTTGGCCGCGTGCTCGTCCCACAGCTGCTGGCCGCCGCCGTAGTTGAGCCACGCCGACTGCTCGGTCGCCATGAAGCCGAACGGCACGCAAGTGAAGAACTGGAACGCCGGGTGCACGCCGATATGGTAGTACGACGCGTCGTGGCCCATTTCGGCCGTGCCGTCGCGCACCGCCTGCAAGCACTGCAGCGCGGGGACAAGTTCGCCCGCCGCAAACACGCGAACCGTCAGGCGGCCGCCCGACATTTCGCCGATGCGCGCAGCCAGGCGCTCGACGCCCGTGCCCACGCCGGGCAGGTTCTTCGGCCACGAGGTGACCATGCGCCATTCCATGCGGCCTTGGCTGATGGCCGGGGCAGCGAGACCGGCGGTGGCCACGCTGGCGGCACCGGCGGCAAGAAATTTACGGCGAATCATGAGGGGGGGCTCTCCTGGGTTTCCCTGTTGCGGTCGTCCGCTTGACGACCTTTGCTCTCTTTGCGCGGATGGCTCTTCGACGACGTTTTGCATCGCCGGTCAATCCGGAAGTTTGTATCGCGGAACTTTGCGGCAAATTCAAGTCAAGATGGGATATGGATGCAAGAAAGCCCATATTTTACTGAGCTTAACCGCAAAATACATTTTAAACACAAATGGACAGTACAACCATCGACAGCGCGACGGCAGAACGGAGGGGGCGTTCTCGCCCGTATGCCGGCGGTTTTCGGACCGGCGCTCGCTATATTCAAATGGCGGCGAGGATCAGCAGCGTTCGTCGTACGCGACGGGCGCATACGAGAAGCCGGGTTTTTTGGTGTTGGCCTGCGGCTTCATGCCTTTGCGCGTGTAGCCGGCGGCGGCCGAGCGGTCGGCGTTCCACACTTCGGCGATCGCCTTCATCACGCCCTCGTTGACCTTGCGCGCCGACTGGATGGCGCGTTGGTTGCGCATGGCCACTTCGTGCACGCGCATGAGGGCGGCTTCGATTTCGCTCTGCACGACCGGGAGCGCGCTTTTGAGGGCCGCCGGATTCTCGCGCAGCTGGCGCACGCTCAACGCATAGAGGCGGCACAGCTCGCTCTTCTGCGTCTGCAGCTCGCCCACGTCCTGGGTCTTCATGTCGAGCAGCAGAGCGGTTTCGCGCTCCAGCAGATGCACGAGATTGGCCGAGATCTTGACCAGCGTGTCGATCTGGACGCGGACATTGGCCGCACTCGTTGGCGTGGAATCACTGTTGTGCGGCTGCATTGGCTTGCTCCTGGATTTTGAGAATGTCGCGCGCGATCGACGAGCTCAGGCCCACGCCGCCTGCTTTGACGACGTTCTTGGCGTAGGCGTTGACCAGCAGCGAGCGGACGGTCTCTTCGCCCTGGCCGCCGCCGGTGGTCTTGTCGACCCCGACCGTGCTGAACATGTGGTTGAACATCTGTTCGAGAAACAGGGTTTCGAAATCGTCGGCGGTGCGCTTGATGTCTTTGGGGTCGAGCGTCTTGCCGGCGGCGGGTGCCTTGAGGGGCTTGAAGGCCGCATTCTTCGCGAGGTCGAGGGCACCGGCTGCGTTGCCTTGCGACAGGCCGGGGCTGGAGATCGAGCCCGCCATCACAGCACCGAGATTTCGGCTTGGAGGGCGCCTGCGGCTTTGATCGCCTGCAGGATCGTGATCATGTCGCGCGGCGTAATGCCCAGCGCATTGAGGCCGTTCACGAGCTCCTGCAAGGTCACGCTGCCGGGCAGGACGGCAAGATTGCGGCCGGTCCCTTCGTCGACCTGGATGTCGGTGCGGTTCACGGTCGTGGTGGTGCCGGTGCTCGAGAAGGGATTGGGCTGGCTCACCTGCGGCGTCTCGGTGATGCGGATCGTCAAGTTGCCCTGGGCGATCGCCACCGTCGAGATGCGCACATTCTCGCCCATCACGATGGTGCCGGATTTTTCGTCGATCACGACGCGGGCCATCTGGTCGGGCTGGATCTGCAGCTGTTCGATGTCGGTGAGGAAGCCGATCATGTCGTTGCGCCGGTTGGGCGGCGCCATCACGAGCACCGTGCCCGGATCGCGTGCGCGCGCCACCGGCACGCCCGCAAATGCGCTGATCGCCTGGGCGATGCGCCGGGCGGTCGTGAAGTCGGGATTGCGCAAGGTCACGTTCACGACCTCGAGCGAGGAAAGTTCGAACGTGACTTCGCGCTCGATGATCGCACCGTTGGCCACACGGCCGCCGGTGGGTGTGCCGCGCGTGACCGACTGGCCGGCACCGGAAGCGGCAAAGCCCGAAATCGCGACGGGGCCTTGAGCAACGGCATAGACTTCGCCGTCGGCGCCCAGCATCGGGGTGACGAGCAGCGTGCCGCCCATCAGGTTGGTGGCATCGCCAAGGGCCCCGATACTTACGTCCATGCGGGTCCCGGTGCGGCCGAAAGCGGGCAGGGTGCCCGTGACCATCACGGCCGCGACGTTTTTGGTGCGCAAGGTGCTCGAAATGTCGCGGGTGTTGACACCCATGCGCTCGAGCATGCCGATGATCGACTGTTGGGTGAAGGGCGCGTTGGCGATGGTGTCGCCCGTGCCGTTAAGGCCGACCACAAGGCCGTAACCGACGAGCATGTTTTGGCGCACGCCCTCGAAATCCGCGATGTCCTTGATGCGCACGCGGCCCTGGGCTGCGGCGCCGGCGGGCAGCAGAACCGGGCTTGCGCACAAAACAGCGCCGAGGAACGCAAAAATCAGCTTGGTGGGTCGGTTGGCCATGGTCGTTTTTCCCGCAACTGGAGAGGTCCGCGTCAAGCTTTGCGAGACACGTGCCAGTCTCTAAATCGTTGCTTTTCAATAGCTTGTTGTTAGCGGCTGGCAGCTTGGCTCGGCAAAACAACGTTTTGACCCGGCAGAAATTGCCGATTGCGGAAAAATCGCTTCGCCCGCATCTTCTCCCCTGCAAGCCCAAGGAGATGGCGCCATGAAGGTCGGCGATACCGGCGGTCCTCGCGATGTTGGCGGCCCCAAATCGGCCGTCAAGCCAAGTGCGGGCAAAGGCAGCGACTTTTCCAAATTGCTGGAAGCGGCCGAGCGCGGGGCCGAATCCGTCGGCGGGCCGACGGCGGCTTACGGCGTGGGCGCTGTTTTCGGGGCGCAAGAGGTCGAGGACTCGGCCAACAAACCCGCCAACAAGCGCGCCCTCCAGCGCGCCGACGACATGCTCGACAAGCTCGATGCGCTGCGCCAGGGCCTGCTGACCGGCTCGATGTCGCGCGCCGACCTCATGGATCTGGCCAAACTGGTGCGCGCGCGCCAGGAAGTGGGCGCGGACCCCGAATTGCGCGCCATTTTGGGCGATATCGAGCTGCGCGCGGCGGTCGAACTCGCCAAGCTCGAGAGCCTTCGCTGAAATTTCACATGGCTTTTCGCTTTCGGCACGGTATGTGCTTGCCCACAAGACCAAGGCGACTGCGATTCGCGCGTCGCGCTTGATTTCGACTAGGGTACTCGGATACAAGCCGTGTCGATAAACAAAGCCAGTTCTTCCAAGACATCAGGGAGTTCGAACGGGGGCGCCATGACCTATCCTTTGTTGCCACCAGACTACCGCCCTTCGGACAACGAAGAGTTCATGAACCCGCTGATGCGGGAGTATTTCCGCCAGAAGCTGCTGAGCTGGCGGGCCGATCTGCTCAAGGACTCGACCGAGACGCTGCAGCATCTGCAGGAAGAAACGGTGCCCGAGGCCGACGTGACCGACCGGGCCTCGACCGAAACCGACCGTTTCACGGAACTGCGCACGCGCGACCGCGAACGCAAGCTGATCGGCAAGATCGACGCGGCCCTGCGCCGGCTCGACGACGGCAGCTACGGCTATTGCGAAGAGACGGGCGAGCCCATCGGCATCAAGCGGCTCGACGCGCGCCCGATCGCTACCATGTCGATCGAAGCGCAGGAACGCCACGAGCGTATGGAGCGCATGCAGCGCGAAGACTGACGCCGATTTAGGGGGCCGGGCTAGCCGACCGTACGCAGGTCGGCGGCCGCCTCGGCGGGCAGGCAGGGGATGTATTCGCCGTCTTTGGCGATCGTGCGCACGCGCTCGAGCCGCACGGCAGAAACGCCCGGAATGCGACGCAGGAAATCGTCGGCGAGCGCTTCGATCTCGGCCTTGTCGCGCGCGCGCAGCTTCAGCATATAGCGCCGGTCGGACGCCAGCGGGTAGCATTCCTGCACTTCGGGCCGCACCATGACGGCAGCCAGAAACAATGTCTCGTCGAGCGCGCTCTCGAGCGTGATCTCGGCAAAAGCCAGAATCGGATAGCCCAAACGGGCGGCATCGACGCGCACGGTCCAGCTGCGAATCATGCGCGTGGCCACAAGCTTGCGGATCCGCTCGTTGGTGGCCGAAATCGACAGGCCGATGCGCCGCCCCAGTTCGGCGAGCGAAGCGCGCGCATCGGCTTGCAGCGCTTCGAGCAATGCCAAGTCCCGTTTGTCCATGGTTTCAATTTCGCGAAGCAAACTGCGAAAGTCAATCGCGCACGACCGACAAAACCAAAAAACCCCCGCCTTTCTGGCGGGGGTTTTTCGTCTGCAGGAGGGAGCAGGTCTTTAGAACGGCGAGACGATATCGAATAGTTGCTGGCCCCAACGCGGCTGCTGGAAGTCGGTGATCTGGCCCTTGCCGCCGTAGGCGATGCGGGCTTCGGCCAACTGGTCTTGGCGGATCGTATTGACCGAGGTGATGTCCTGCGGCCGGATGACGCCCGCGAGTTGCAGCACGCGGGCCTCGAAATTGACCCGCACTTCTTGCGAGCCGTTGACGACGAAATTGCCGTTGGGCAGCACCTGGGTGACGACGGCCGCAACCCGCAAGTTCAAGGTTTCCGAGCGCTGGATGCGGCCCGTACCGTTGTTCGATGTGGTCGAGCTCAAGCCGCCCAGCGAAACCGTATTGCCGGTCGCGTTGTTGCTCGAGGTGTTGTTGTTGGCGCCGGGCAGGCGCGACAGCAGATCGGTCGTGCTGTAGCCCAGGAACTGCGAGGACACGTCGGCGCCTTCCGTGTTGGTGCGGCCGCGCGTCGTCGTATTGCTGAAGTCGGCCGTGTCCGCGATGCTGACGATTACGGTCACGATATCGCCGACCTGGTTGGCGCGGTTGTCCTTGAAGAACTGGCGGGCACCTGTGCGCCACAGCGAGGCGTTGTTCTGGCCCTCGCCTTCGGCGCGCGGCGGGGACGGCATCGTGATGCGCGGGTTGGTATCGGCCGGGTTCTTGATGGGGGTAAGGGCAGGGCCCTGGCCCATTTCCGAGAGGCGCGAGAGCGTGTTGCCGCAGGCCGCAAGGCTCGCGGCAGCACACACGACGAAGGCAAGGCGGAAGAAGGGTTTCATGGCGGGTCTCCGGTCAAACGAGCAAGAGGCGAAAAGGGGTTAGGGCTTGAGGGCGGCCAGGCGCGGCGACATCGGCACGGCGACCGTGTCGGAGCCGACGACGACGCCTTCGATCTGGCGGTTGGAGGTGGTGTTGAGAACGCGGATCGTGTCGCCGCGCGCACCTTCTTCGACCGCACGGCCCTGAACGCTGAGGCTCAGACTGCCCATTTGCAGCAGCACGGTGACGTTGGCATTGCGGGCCACGAGAGTTGCAGCGCGCACGTCGGTTTCGCGCACCGGCTCACGTTCGCGCAGGCGCTGGCGGGCGACCTGGCCGATCAGCTTGTCGGCACTTGCGATCACGTCGCGCCGGGTTGCGTCTTCGCGCACCTGCACCATTTCGACGTCGGCCGAACGGATCGTTTCGCCCGCCCCGATCGCACGGCGCAAGACCGGCAGGCGGGCCGTGGTCATCACGCGGCCCTGCAGCGTGAGGCGCTGGGCGCCGACATGGCTGCCGCCGGCGATCAGCGTTGCCGTGAAGCGGCCGTTGGCGCGGTCGAACTGGAGTTGGCGAACTTCGAGGTCGGCGGGCGCTTCGATCGGTAGCGAAACGCTGGGGGCGCGGCCGCCGAAATCGATTTCGTCGCTCGCACGCATGCCTTCGGCGAGCAGCGCTTGGCGCAGCACCGGCACGATGTCGGCCGACTCAAGCGTGCGGCCCATGCGTTCGACGAGCACGCGGTCGAAGCGCGTCTGCGGGCGCCAGGCAAGATTGTTGACGCGCGCGATTTCCATGAGCTGGGCGATTTCGACCGCGACGCGGCGGCCGGGCGCGGGCGCGCGCAGCACGGCGCGGTCGCTGTTCACGCCGTCGAACAGGTCCGAGAGGCGCACGAGATCGCCTTCGACGACGACAAGGTCGCTGCGCAGCGTTTGCGCGTGGGCGGCCGGGGCGAATGCTGCCGGCGCTAGGGTCGCGACGGCGGCGGCAAGGAGAAGGGCGAAGCGGGTCATGGTCGGTATCCTTCAGACTGGATCAGCGCATCTGGTTGACGGTGTTCAGCATCTCGTCGGAGGCCTGGATGATCTTCGAGTTCATCTCGTACGCGCGCTGCGCCGTGATGAGCGAGGTGATCTCGTTAACCGAGTTGACGTTCGAGCCTTCGACGAAACCCTGCTGCAGCGTGCCGAAACCGGCCGTACCGGCCGTGCCGCCGATCGCGTCGCCCGAGGCCGCACTCGTCAGGAAGTTCGTGTTGCCGATCGGGATCAGGCCCGCTTCGTTGATGAAGGCGGCCATCGTGAACTGGCCGACCTGCTGCAAGGCCGTCTGGCCCGGGATCTGGACGAACACCTGGCCCGACTGGTTGACCGAAATGCTTGTGGCGTTGTTCGGCACCTGGCCGGGGCCGACCACCGCGAAACAGTCGGCCGTCACGATCGAGCCCTGGTTGTTGAGCTGGAAGGAGCCAGCGCGCGTGTAGGCGGTTTCGCCGGTCGGCAGCGTCACCTGGAAGAAGCCGCGGCCCTGGATCGCAAGATCGAGCGAGTTGTCGGTCTTGAGCAGCGAGCCTTGCTCGTGGATGCGGTAGACGGCCGTGGGCTTGACGCCGAGGCCGATCTGGATGCCCGCAGGCACCGTGCCGCCGGCGTCGGACGCGGCCGTGCCGGCGCGGCGTTGGGCCTGGTAGAGCAGGTCCTGGAACTCCGCGCGCTGGCGTTTGAAGCCGGTCGTGTTGAGGTTGGCGATGTTGTTCGAGATGACTTCGACGTTCAGCTGCTGGGCCAGCATGCCGGTCGCGGCGGTGTTGAGGGAGCGCATGGGTCTATCTCCTGGTCAAAAGTTTCAAGCGACGCGGGCGAGGCGGTCGATCGCCCGGCGGGCGCGGTCGTGTTCGCTGTCGATGATTCGTTGGGCGCTTTCGTAGCGGCGGGTGATGTCGAGCATCTGGGTGAGCTCGGTCACCGATACGACGTTCGAGCCTTCGAGAATGCCCTGGTGGATTTCGGCGCGCGCATCGGCCGGGACGGGGTCTTGCGTGCTGGCATAGAGCCCGCCGCCGAGGCGCGTGAGCGCCTGGTCGTCGACGAACGACACCAGATTCACGCGGCCGACATTGTTGGCGCCGTTGATGACGTCGCCCTGCTTCGTGATTTCGATGCTGGGCTCGTTGGGATTGACCGCGATCGGGCGGTTGTTGCGGTCGAGCAGCGCAAAGCCTTCCGTGTTGACGATGCGACCGGTGCTGTCGAGGCGGAAATTGCCGTCGCGCGTGTAGCGCGGGCCGACCGGCGTCTCGACGACGAAATAGGCGTTGCCGTTGATCATCATGTCGAGCGGGGCGTCGGTCTTGATCGCCTGGCCCGGCCGCGTGTCGCGGTACGTGCCGATACCCTCGACGAAAGCGAGTTTCTGCGCGCCGTCGCCGCCGATGCCGGGATTGCCGGCCTTGGGCGTCAGATACTGTGCGAATAGCAGCCGCTCGCCGCGAAAGCCCGTGGTGTTGGTGTTCGCCAGATTGTTGGCAACCGTCTCCATCTGGCGACGCAAGGCGCTTTGATGCGACAGGGCGAGATAAGAAGGGTTTTCCATCGTTCGGGTCCGTTGGGCAGAGGGGCGGTTGGCACAGGTCCCATTGCGGGGACAACGAAGAGGATTGCAGCCGCCGTGCCAGCCAATTAATCAATTGAATTCAGATGGTTAGGGAAAATCCGGAAGCTTTCGAACATGCCTCCCGGCAATTCCTGCCGGGTTGAAGCTGCCGCTTTGGCGCTTTGGCCTCGATCAGCAAAGCGAGCGTTGAAACTGGCGGGCGGGTGCGGCATAGTCCGCGCCCGTTCGTGCCTGTCTTCGCCCCAAAGACGATCTTGCGCGCAGGAACGGTTGAGGCCGGATCAATGACGGAGCGTAGCGCAGCCCGGTAGCGCATCAGTCTGGGGGACTGGGGGTCGTGGGTTCGAATCCCGCCGCTCCGACCAACAAAGAAGCCCGCTAGATCAATGATCTAGCGGGCTTCGACGTTTTCGGGCTTGCCTCTGGTTTCCGCGTAGTTTCCACTCAGTTTCCAGGGACTGATGGGCGGAGGTTGGGCAAATGGCACATCTCTTTGATGGGAAGGCGATTCCGGGGCTGAAGCCGGTTCGCAAGCGCCTCGCCGACGGAACGATCAAAACGTTCTATTACCATCGCGCCACGAAAATGGCGCTCGGGTCGGACCCCGTAAAGGCAGTCGCTCGCGCTGCCGAAATCGAAAAACTCGCCGGACCAGAGCTGCGAACCCGCCATGTCGGCACGATCGGCGATATCGTCGCCAAATACAAAGCATCCCCCGAGTATTTGGGTTTGGCCGAAAAGACCAAGGCCCTGTGGCGCCCGTTTTTAACAGATCTCGAAGATCGGGTCGGCGACTGGGTCCCGAAACTCTTTACGCGCGCGATGGGCTCGAAGTTCAAGGGGACCTTGATCAACAAGCACGGCTCCGGATCGGCGCGAAACAGATTCAAGTGCTACGCCCGCCTTTGGAACTGGGCGATTCAAAACGGCTATACGGAAATTTCAAATCCGTTTGTTCAACCGGGCTCGTTTTTAAGAGGCAGAAAGAACCAGAAAGCCAAGCCGATCTGGCGCAACAAGGATGTCGAAGCTTTTCTGTCGGCGACCCGCGACGTTGATGTCGGCGGCAATCCCAAAATCATCGAGGAAAGGCATACACGAACCGAAACAATGCCCGACGATGTCCGGCTCGCATTTTTGCTTGGGCTATTCACGCTGCAGCGGCTGGGCGATGTGCTGCGAATGACTGCCGACGCGATCACGGTAGAGAAGTCGGGACGATGGTGGATGAAGCTCAGGCAGGGCAAGACCGGAACCGTGGTGGAGTTTCCTGTTCACGAACTACTGCAAGCCGAACTTGAGCGGCAAAATATCAAGCCGGGGCAGATGCGACCATTGGTCCAAACACAGAGCGGGAAGGGATTTGACGAAAAGAATTTCGGGCGGAAGTTTAGAACTTGGCTCGCTGCATCGAGTGTACGAGGACTGAATTTTCACGCGTTGCGACGGAGCGGCATGGTTTGGCTCGCGGAAGCGTCGGTACCCGCAACGGTTATTGCAGGTCTTTCGGGTCACGGAATTGAGGTTACGCAAGCGATCCTGAACACATACATCGTCAAAACTCGCGAGCTTGCCGCAGCAGCCGTCGATGCACTTGAGCGAATCACTCGAGGCGTTTTTCCAACGCGCGACTGACGAAGGTGAGTTCATCGTCCGGTGCCCCTGTCTCGAACTCAGCGGCGACTTGTCCTCGCGCTAATCGTTCGATTTCCAGTCTTGACCAGCGAAGATGTCGGCGCCGACTGCTGCGATTTTGTGATGGGATCGGATGCAGCAGAGGGGCGTAGTGCCGTAGAAAGGTTTTTGAGCTGACTTTGAAAATCCGAGCCGCGTCCGTGGTTGTCAGAACCGGTGCTTGATCGATTGGGCTAGCTTGCTTGGTCGTGTTTAACGGTGACCGACGGATCGCCGGGCGCGTGCTCTTGGAAGAGAGAAGGACATTGTAGAGATGAAACAGATCAATCTGCTCGACGGCACGATTTGAAGGGGCGTGGGGTCGAAGATTTTTCGACTGAAGAGTTACCGGACCTGAGCTTGTCGCAGTTCGAGCGACGGAGGTGTTTTGGTGGCTTTGGTTCTTTGGTTTGGGTAAGGTCTTAGCTGTCGGCGTTTTGGCACAAGTCGATACTTTCCCACGACCGTTAACGGGGCTTGGGTGGTTGTGTGAGGTCTCATCCTCACTTCGTTTGGTGCGTGCGAGCTTCACACGCCGAGAATGCAGCCAGCGTCTTAAAATCCGGCGCGGCGGAAGCCGAAATAGAAATATTCATTTATATCAATGGCTTGTATCGGCGGAAACTCACCCGAAATAGTCCGCTAGGTCAAGTGAGTCGAGGTTCAGACGCACCAAGCGAGCCGCGCCGCCGGCCGGAAACGATGTTTCAGAGGGCAGCTGGGTGCAAAGTATGCGTCGTCTCCGTCACACGGTTGAGGAGGCCGCGCTCCAGCGCCACGGCAGCAGCTCGGCGATGCGATTGATCGGGTGGCCTTGCGCAAGACGGGTGAGGATGTCGCTCAGATAGGCGAGCGG
>Ga0315907_10000174_pt1 | contig 95031 bp, 95 predicted proteins | sample LakEriMetagenome_3_FD_203525 | JGI IMG/M metagenome (GOLD analysis project Ga0315907, IMG submission 203525) | Freshwater fungal communities from buoy surface, Lake Erie, Ohio, United States - Buoy 12 MA123 | ecosystem: Environmental > Aquatic > Freshwater > Lake > Lake biofilm | place: USA...
TCACGCAAGTCCTTCGAATAGGCTACCCGCATCCATGCTGGCCTCCAATCCAGTACCAAGCTTGAATCAGAATTCGCAGCCTTTGGGAATCCCCTATCGATTCAAAACCAAACAATCACGCTCTAGGGAACCAGGTTGGCTACGAAGGCGGGCAGGGCGAAGCTCGCCCGATGCAATTCCGGCGTGTAGTAGTGCGTTTTGAGGCGGGCGGCGGCGAAACGCTTTTTGAGCGTGGCCAACGGCACGTCGGCCGCCTTGGCGTCTTCGGTGGCCCAGCCGAGCGCCATGAGCCCGCCATAGTACGAGGGTACGGCCGCCATGTAGAAGCTCGCGACCTTGAAGGCCTTGCGCCGGCGGCGCACGGTCATCGGGATTTCGCCGGGCTGCAGGAACGGCACGCCGTTCTGGTTCACGAGAATGCCGCCGGGCTTCAGGCAGCGCTTGCACGCCTTGTAGAAGCGCTCGGCGAACAGCACTTCGCCGGGCCCGACCGGATCGGTGCTGTCGACGATGATCACGTCGAAGCGCTTGTCGGTCTTGGCGACGAACGCCGCACCGTCCGCGATCACGATGTCGGCGCGCTTGTCGTCGAATGCGCCCGCACTCACCGACGGCATCCATTTGCGGCACATGTCGACGACCGAGCGGTCGATTTCGACGAGCGTGGCGCTCTTGACGGAGCGGTGGCGCAGCACTTCGCGCAGAATGCCGCCGTCACCGCCGCCGACGATGAGCACGTCCCTGGCTTTGCCGTGCGCCAGGATCGGCACGTGGCTCATCATCTCGTGGTAGACGTATTCGTCTTTCTGCGTGACCTGGACCACGCCGTCGAGGGCGAGGACGCGGCCATAGACCGGATTCTCGAACACGACCACGTCCTGGTGCTCGCTTTGCGCGCGATGCAGTATCTTCGAGACCGCGAAGCTCTGCCGCACCTCGCGATAGAGCTTCTCCTCGAACCAGCCCAATCCCGCGCCTTGGGCCATCGTCAGGCCATCACGCCGCGGCGGCTCTCGACGATCTGCACCGAGGTGGGCGCGAAGGCGCGCTTGATCGCCGGGATCGCTTGGTAGGGATCGCATACGCCGCACATGAAGATGTCGATGGCCGCGTATTCGCGCTCGGGCCACGTGTGGATCGAGATATGGCTTTCGGCCAACACCAGCACGCCCGAGAGCCCGGCGTTGGGGCCGAAATGATGGAGATGGCAGTGCAGGATCGTGGCGCCTGCCGTGACGGCGCCCTCGCGCAAGGCCGCTTCCGTCAAGGCGCTGTCGCCGAGATTCTTGGCACCCCAAAGTTCGACGAGCAGATGAGTGCCGGCATATTTGATGCCGTTGCGCTCGATGAAATGGTCTTTGGCGACCGTGGTATCGCTGTTCTGGACCTGGAACGAACGTTCGTGCGCCGCACTCTTGAGAGCTTTGCTGACCGGCATCCGGCTTTCGCCATCGACCACTTTCAGATTGCGCATCGCCGATTTGTTCGCCATTCCTTGCCCACACCTTTCCTATAGCCCTAGACGGAAAAAGGGGCGGCCGACTCTCCATCGACTGCCCCGCGCCATTTCTCGAGGCCTATTTGGGGCCAATCGGCCCTGGGCGCAAGAAGTTTTTGCCCCTGGTGCAAAAAAATTCATACAAATGCCGCCGCCATACGCGCAGCAGTTCCGCGTCCGGCCTCGATCGTGTGGACAAAACTCGGCGCACGCGCGAGTTCCGCGTCGGCGAAAAACCGCGCGACGGCGATGCGTGCGGCGAAAAACGGCGCATTGTCCGCACCGCTCTGCACGCGCCGAAAGGCCTCGGCAGCCCCCTTGGCGAGAAGTGCCCCGCCGGCGACGATCCCGAACAATTCGAGATACGGAACCGCGACGGCACCCACGGCTTGCACATCGCTCTTGGCGTTCGCGACGACAAAGGCGGTTGCCCGGACGAGTGCAGCGCGCGCCGGTCCCAGCAGTGCGGCGATCGCGGCAAGATCGCCGTCGCCGCTCGCGACCAGCAAGGCTTCGATGGCGGCGACTTCACCTGCGAAGGCGTGCGCGGCCGCCCCGCCGTCGCGGGCCACCTTGCGGAAGGCGAGATCGTTGGCCTGGATGCCGTTGGTCCCTTCGTAGATCGGCAGGATGCGCGCATCGCGATAATGCTGGGCCGCCCCCGTTTCTTCGACGAAGCCCACCCCGCCATGGATCTGCACGCCGGTGGACGCGGCCGCCACGCCGATGTCGGTCGCCCAGGCTTTTACGACCGGGGTGAGCAGATCGACGCGCAACTGGTGGGTGTGCCGCAACGCGGGATCTTTGGCGCGTGCCGCCAGATCGAGCGACAGATGCGCGCTGTAGGCCAGCGCGCGTGCCGCTTCGATCTTCGCTTTCATGTCGAGCAGCATGCGCTGCACGTCGGCATGGCGCACGATCGCGACCGCTTCGTGCGACGCACTGTCCGCCGCCCGGCCCTGCACGCGCGTCTGCGCATAAGCTCTCGCGGCCTGGTAGGCGCGCTCGGCGATCGCAATCCCCTGAAGGCCCACGGTGAGGCGCGCATTGTTCATCATCGTGAACATGCATTCGAGCCCGCGTCCCTCTTGGCCGATGCGCCAGCCCAGCGCCCCGCCATCGTCGCCGAACGCCATCACGCAGGTGGGCGAGGCGTTGATGCCGAGCTTGTGCTCGAGCGACACGCAACGCAGATCGTTGCGCTGGCCGTTCGGCAGAAACTTCGGCACCAGAAACAGCGACACGCCCTTGGGGCCGGGCGGCGCGTCGGGCACGCGGGCCAGCACCATGTGCACGATGTTCTCGGCCATGTCGTGCTCGCCGTAGGTGATGAAGATCTTGGTGCCGACGATGCGATAGGCCTCGCCAAGCACGCCGTCGTTCGCGGCATCGCGCCGCGCGCGGGTTTTGAGGGCCCCCACATCCGAGCCTGCCTGCGGCTCGGTCAGATTCATCGTGCCCGTCCATTCGCCGGAGACGAGCTTGGCGAGATACGCATCCTTTTGGCCCTCGCTGCCGTGATGCGCCAAAAGCTCGACCGCCCCTTGCGTGAGCAGCGGGCACAGGCTGAAAGACAGCGACGCCGCCTGCCACATTTCCTGCACCGCGACGGCCACACTCCACGGCAGATCCTGGCCACCGTAGGCGCTGTCGAACGGCAGCGCGTTCCAGCCATTGTCGACGTAGCGGCGATAGGCGGCAACAAAGCCGGGGGCCGTGCGCACCACGCCGTTTTCGAGCGATGCGCCGGCACGGTCGGCCGGCCAGTTCAGCGGGGCGATTTCGCGGCCCGCAAAATCGGCGGCCGCATCGAGAATCTGGGTCAGCGTTTCGCCGTCCGGAATGCCGCCCGGCGTAGCGCCGAGGGCGTCCAATCCGGCACTTGCTTCCATGGCAAAACGCATCTCGGCAACGGGGGCGCGATAGCTCATGCCGCACCGCCCGAAATAGGCGACATCAGGCGACAAAGGGCAACCATCGGCGACCTCTGCAACCTATATTCAAGCTGCTGAATCCGCGCGAGAAAAGCCCGATTCTGGGGGCTCGGTAACCTCAATTTCGCTGTCGCCAAAACCACGTTCTTCGATCCTTTTTGCCGTCGACCTACCGACAAAAAGCATAGCAGAACAGACATAGAATTTCCAGCCGCAGCACCTACCGCGTGGCAGCGCCCGCGCAGCCGGTCGAAGCCCTTGTGCAGCAGCGATCTGCCGACGCTTAAGGGAACAGACCAAGCAGCACGTTCGGCTGCTGGTTGGCGATCGCAAGCGACTGCACGCCGAGCAGCTGGCGCACCTGTTGCGCCTGCACGAGGGCGGCGGCCTTGCCGATATCGGCATCGACGATGGCGCCGAGGCCCGTAGTTGTCGCGTCCACGATCGCGTTCACGAAATTCGACTGCAGCGCAAGCGTGCGCGTGTCGGCGGCACTGGCGCCGAGCGACGTCGCCACGGCCTGCTGGAAGGTCGAGAGATCGTTGAGCGAATTGGCGGCCGCCGAGGCTGACGTGATAACCGCGGCCCCGGTGAAGGTCGTGAAGGCGGCGCCAACCGTCGACTGGCTCGAGATCGTCAGCGTCGCGGCGTTCGTGTCGGCCAGGAATGTCTTGCTGGTCGATGCGGCCGACAGAAGATTGACGCTATTATAGTTGGCTTGGGCGATGAAATTGCTGATCTGCGAGGTCAGCGCGTTGAAGTCGCCCGTGTAGATCGTGCGCTGGTCGCTCGAGATCGAGCCGTCGGCAAGCTGGGTGATCTTGGCCTGCATGTTGCCGATCAGATCGGAGATGTTGGTGAGTGCTGCTTGCGTAACCGAGCCCAGCCCCGCACCGCTCGCGAGCGAGCCTTGGATCGCCGTATAGGATTGCAGATTGGCGCGAATACCCTGGGCCACCGAAAAAGTCGAGGCATCGTCGGCCGCGTCGGCCACACGGTAGCCGGTCTGCATCTGCTTGGAGGCGGAATCGAGCGAGATCTGGGTTACGCGCAGCGAAGCGAGTGCCGTAAAGGCCCCGACATTCGTATTGATGGAATTCGCCATTTGATTGGTCCCTTTCTGGCCGGTGCAGTGTCGGCTTCTGCCGACGCCGGTATTGCGCGTTTCGCACGCGGTAGGGTGCTAATCCCGCCGGGCACGCCGACTTCGCCAAGTCCGCGCAAGACCGATTGCAACCATAATAAATTTGTTTACCTTACAATTCAAGAAAAACCGCAAATCTTGCGGTCAAAAAATACACAAAATATAGTTAACGTAAAATAATTTCATTTGTATTTTGAATTCGCAAATTGCATGGACATCGCCGGACGAACCCACGAAAAAAGACGCAAAAGGCGCACGATTTTGGAACACCGCGTGCCTTTCGGCCGGCCGGCCTTACCGGAACAGCCCGAGCAGCACGGTGGGCTGCTGGTTGGCGATCGCAAGCGACTGGATGCCGAGCTGCTGGCGCACCTGCTGCGCCTGCACGAGGGCGGCGGCTTTGCCGATATCGGCATCGACGATGGCGCCGAGCCCGGTGGTGGTTGCGTCCACGATCGCGTTGACGAAGTTCGACTGCAGGGAAAGCGTGCGCGTTTCGGCCGCGTTGGCGCCAAGCGATGTGGCGACGGCCTGCTGGAAGGTCGACAGATCGTTGAGCGAATTCGCCGACGCCGACGCCGACGTGACGACGGCACCGGTGGCGAATATCGTGAACGCCGTGCCGACAGCCGCTTGGGTCGAGATGGTGAGCGTGGTCGCGTTGGTGTCGGACAGAAAGGTTTTGCTGGTCGAGCCGGTCGACAGCAGATTGACGCCGTTGTAGTTGGCTTGGGCGATGAAATTGCTGACCTGCGAGGTCAACGCATTGAAATCGGCCGTGTAGATGGTGCGCTGGTCGGCCGAGATCGAACCATCGGCAAGCTGGGTGATCTTGGCTTGCAGATTGCCGACGAGGTCGGAAATATTGGTGAGAGCGGCTTGCGTGACCGAGCCGAGGCCCACGCCGCTGGCAAGCGAACCTTGGATGGCCGTGTAAGCCTGCAGATTGGCGCGAATGCCCTGGGCCACCGAGAAGGTGGACGCGTCGTCCGCCGCGTCGGCGACACGGTAGCCGGTCTGCACCTGTTTGGAGGCAACGTCGAGGGCGGTCTGGGTGATGCGCAGCGACGCAAGCGCCGTGTACGCGCCAACATTCGTGTTGACGGAATTCGCCATTGGTCTGGTCCCTTTCTGGTCGTCGCAGTTCGGCTTCTGCCGGTTCCGGTTTCTTGCGCTTCGTACAATCCAGGGCTATGCCCTGTGTCGTCCGCTGACTTCGCCAAGTCCGCAAGAAACCAAACGCCACAAATCTGCGACAGGTTGCAAAAGGAATCAAGCAGATTCGACATTTCTTTGCGGATATTCGCGACGATCGCAGACGCTTGAGGCAGTACAGGCCCTGAAAAAGGGCATGCGAAAACGGTCGCCTGAAAGGCGACAGTATAACGCGCGAGCAATCTTAAATTATGCCGGCTCGCCTCAGCGGAACAGACCGAGCAGGGCGCTTGGCTGCTGGTTGGCGATCGACAGCGATTGCACGCCGAGCTGTTGGCGCACCTGCTGGGCCTGGACGGCGGCCGCGGCCCGGCCGATATCGGCATCGACGCTGGCGCCGAGGCCGGTCGCGACGGAATCGACGACTTGGTTGATGAAGTTCGACTGCAGCGTCAGCGCGCGCGCTTCCGAGGCGTTGGCGCCGAGCGACGTCGACACGGCCTGCTGGAAGGTGGAGAGCGACCCGAGGGCGGCGGCCGCATCGGACGCGCTCGCCACGCTTGCGGCACCTGTGAAGGTCGTAAAGGCTGCATCGACCGACGACTGCGCCGTTAGGGTCAGCGATGTCGCATTGGTGTCGCTGAGGAAGCTCTTGGCGGTCGAACCCGCCGACAGGAGATTGCTGCCGTTGTAGCTTGCCTGGCTAATGAAATTCGCGACCTGGGAGGTCAGCGCGTTGAAGTCGCTCGTGTAAATGGCGCGTTGATTGGCGGAGATCGATCCGTCGGCGAGCTGCGTGATTTTGGACTGCAGATTGCCCACGAGATCCGAAACGTTGGTGAGGGCGGCTTGCGTAACCGCACCCAAGCCCACACCGTTGGCAAGCGAGCCTTGCACGGCCGTGTAGGCCTGCAGATTGGCGCGAATGCCTTGCGCGACCGAGAAGGTCGAGGCGTCGTCGGAGGCGTCGGCAACGCGGTAGCCGGTCTGGACCTGTTTGGAGGCCGTGTCGAGATTGGTTTGCGTCGTTCGCAGCGACGCCAAGGCGACATATGCCGCGGAATTCGTATTGACGGAATTCGCCATCGAACCGGTCCCTTCTGGTCAAGCGCATCCTCGACTTCTGTCGAGACCGGGAACGTTACATCGACGACCGCCTGCTTTGCCGCGCGCGCAGGTTCCCAAGTTCCATAACGGTAGCGAATTTTCGCGGCCGTTTCAAGCATTTTTTCTAATGCTGGGTTTGGGCGCGATCTCAGCCGATTCCGGGCACGACTTTGCCGGGGTTCAGGATGTTGTTGGGGTCGAAGCTGCGTTTGAGCGTACGCATCATCTCAAGGGCGACCGGGTCTTTGTAGCGCACGAGATCTTCGCGCTTGAGCTGGCCAATACCGTGTTCGGCCGAGATCGAACCGGAGAGCTCGGCGACGAGATCGTGTACCGCATCGTTCATCGTGTGGCGCAAAGCCATGAAGGCGTCGCGATCGCTTGCTTCCGGCTGGCTCACGTTGAAATGGATGTTGCCGTCGCCGGCATGGCCGAAGGCGCATACGCGCACGCCCGGCACCATCGCCTCGCAGAGTGCGGTTGCGCGCGCCAGAAACGTCGGCACGGAAGAGACGGGGACGGACACGTCGTGCTTGATCGATCCGCCCTCGTGCTTCTGCGCCTCGGTCATGCTCTCGCGCAGTTTCCACAAAGCTTTGCGCTGCGCGTCCGAACTTGCCACGGCCGCATCGAGCACGAGCCCGTCTTCAAGCGCCTGTTCGAGCAGTCGCTCGACCATGTCTTTGAGCGCGCCGCCGATGTCGCCCGACGCGAATTCGATCAGCACATACCAAGCATGTTTTTCGGCGAGCGGATCGACCGTGCCCGGAATATGTGCGAGCACAAAATCGATGAGGCGGCGTTGCGTGAGTTCGAAAGCGACGCAAGAGCCCCCACTTTGGCTCTTGGCACGCTGCAGCAATTCGATCGCGGCTGCGGGCGAGGGGACGGCGACAAAACATGTCTGCGTTTCGCGCGGTGCCGGGAAGAGTTTGAGCACGGCGGCCGTCACGATGCCGAGCGTGCCCTCCGCCCCCAAAAAGAGCTGCTTCAAATCGTAGCCTGTATTGTCCTTGCGCAAGCCCTTCAATGACGACCAGATGCGCCCATCGGCCAGCACGACCTCGAGACCCAGCACGAGGTCGCGCGCCATGCCGTAGCGCAGCACGCCGATTCCGCCGGCATTGGTCGAAAGATTGCCGCCGATCTGGCACGTGCCTTCGGCCGCCAGCGACAGCGGGAACAGCCGGTCGGCGGATGCGGCGGCGTTTTGGATGTCGGCCAAAATACACCCGGCTTCGACGGTAATTGTGTCGTTGGCGGCATCGAGGCTGCGGATCTTGTTGAGGCGTTGCAGCGACAGCACGATCTCGGTGCCGGTTGCATGCGGGATACCGCCGCCGACGAGCCCCGTATTGCCGCCCTGGGGGACGACGGCAATGCCCGACGCGTTGCATTCGGCAAGAATTTCAGAAACTTGGGTCACGTCTGCGGGCCGCAGCACGGCCGCCGCCCGGCCCACATAGAGGCCGCGCTCTTCCTTCTCGAAACGCACCATGTCGGCACGATTTTCGATCCAGCCGCTCGGGCCGACGATGGCGCGCAAGCGCGCCAGATTGTCGTGCGAAGGTGGGAGAGAAGCGCGGCGGGAATCGTCGGGCAGCGGGCTCATAAGAATCTCGCAGTCGATTGCATTTCACACTGGCGTATCGCGGTACGAAAAATTATACTCTTTTTTATCGGCGAGCCAGTCTGCGTTCGGATTTCGCCGACCTCAATCTCTTTCGTGCGCATGTTGGCTTTCGAGTCGACGGCGCGCGATCTGGGCCGTCGCTCCGGGGGGTGCGACGGCCCTTTGATTTTCAGCCGCTGTTTTTTCGACCCGCGACGATGTGTGCCACGAGCGTGATGCTCGCAAGTGCCGCCAGAGTCAGCGGCAGCCCGTCGCGCGGGGCGATCTCGAGGGCGGCCCCGATCAGCACCGGCCCCAGCGTGCCGCCAACCGTGTAGCCGAACACGATCGCGGACGTGGCGCGCATCAAAGCGGCTCCCGAAAAACCGTGGCCGATTTGGATCATCGCGAGCGTGTAGAGCATGCCGCCGACCCCGCCCCAGATGACCGCGACCGTCAATGCGCCGATCGCATCGGTCGCGAGCACGGGGGCCGCAAACGACACGACGATCAAGAGCCCCAAACCGCCGCGCACGACATGCGCAAGCTTCATATGGTCGGAGAGCCAGCCGGCCGGATACTGGGCCGCAAACGAGCCGAGGCCCAAAGCGGCCGAAAACATCGCCGCCGCATTGGTGCTGAGGCCGAGTGTGACCCCCCAATAGCTGCCGATGCCGGAAAGGCCGACTTCGAACGCACCGCCAACCGTAGCGGCAATGAGGGCAGCCGATGCCACCGCGAGCACAGGCCCGAAGCCCGGCTCGTTGCGCCGCCCGTCATGCGCGCGCGGCGTGGGCTTGAGGCCGATCGAAAACAGCCACGCCGCAAACCATAGGCCGCAGCCTGCGAAGGCGGGCAGGTCGCTCGCGGGATCGAACAGCAGCAGGATCAGCGGGCCGGTCGCAAACGACGCCCCCATGAAGGTTTCGTAGAGCCCGACCACGCGCCCGCGCCGGTCGGAGGGGGCGATGTCCGCAACCCAGGCTTCCGACACGATCCAGCGGAAGGCGCCGGAAAAACCCATCGCGAGATTGGCGACACACCACAGTGCGTAATCGTCGCTGAACGCGAACACGAGCGGCATCGGGAAGGCGACGAACGCCCCGCCCACGAACAGCCGGTCGCCGCCGAAGCGCTTGACGCATGTTTCGACAAAGGGCGCGGTCAGCAGCACGGCAAGCCACGGCAGAGCGGAGAACACGCCGATCGCGGTCGCCGAATAGCCGAGCGCCTCGAGCCGGATTGCCGTGTAGGGGATCATCGAGGCGAAGCCCACGACCGACGCCACACCCGAAGCGCCGATGCGCCAGATATCTTTCGAGACGGGTTGCGGGGGGTGCGCGGACATAGGCCGCCTTGTAGAGTGCGTTGCGGGCAAACAGAAGGATTCATTTATGGCAATTTGGTGCGCCATGACGGCAGAAGACGCAGCGTTCGCAGCCGAGCTTGGGCTTGCCATCTATCCGCATTTGCCTGAGAGCGAGGCTTCGTTTGCGGCGAAGTTTGCGGCTGCACCCGAGGCGTGTCGCGTTGCCTATGGCGACGACGGCACGCGTGTGGGCTACTGCGTTGCGTTGTGGGCCGAGCTTGGTCGGCCGCCGAAACTCGACGATGCGGCATATGTGCCGCGCGCGCGCGAGTGTCTGCATCTGCACGACCTCGCTCTCGCCCCGTCCGCGCGCGGGCAGGGGTTGGTGGCGCAAGCCGTTGCGCATCTGCGCGGTGTTGCGGGTGCTTTGCCGCTCACGCTAGTTGCGGTCAACGGCTCGGCCAAGTTGTGGCGCCGCTTCGGCTTCGTGGAAATTCCGGGCGCTGCTGCCAGCTACGGGGCCGATGCGCTCTATATGCGCCGCGATCCTTAGCGCGGGGCCGCCGCACGCGCGAGGCGGTCGCGGATTGCGGCACCCAAGCCCGTTGCCGGGATGGGGGCGACCGCAATGGTCCTCACATGCGCGCGGTCGAGCGTTTGCAGATAGCCGAACAGATTATGCGCGGCCTCTGCCAAATCGCGCACCGGCGACAGGCTCAAGGCCGGAATGTCGGCCGCCAGTTTCGGCAATGGTCCAAAACCGAGATACGCTTCGCCTGGCCGCGCGTTCGCAGCGTCAAGGCGCAAGCGCGCGCGCGGCGCATAATGGCTTGCGAGCATGCCCGGCGCTTTGATCGCCGACCCACGCTGCGCCAGTTTGCCGATCAATTTTTCGATCGCGGCACGCGCGATGCCGCCTTCGCGCAGCAATGTCGCCTGTGCGCCGCTGAGATCGACAATCGTCGACTCCAGCCCCACATGGCATTGCCCCCCCTCGAGGATGAGATCGACGCGGCTCCCGAGCCCCAAGCGCACGGCTTGCGCGGTCGTCGGCGACAGGCGGCCCGAGCGGTTGGCACTGGGGGCGACGATCGCACGGCCGAAGTGCTGCAGCAGCGCCAACGCCACGGCGTGGTCGGGGATGCGCACGCCGAGCGTATCGAGATTGGCGCGGGCCAGCGCGCACACGGCACCGCCCGCTGCGCGCGGCAGCACCAAGGTCAGCGGCCCGGGCCAAAATTCTTTGGCGAGAATTTCGGCGCGCGCATCGAAGCGCACGAGGCGGCGCGCGGCCGCAACGTCGGCCACGTGTGCAATTAGCGGATTGAAACGCGGTCGGCCTTTGGCGGCATAGAGGGCCAACACGGCGCGCGCATCGTCGGCGGCCGCCCCGAGCCCATAGACCGTCTCGGTCGGAAACGCCACAAGCCGGCCGTGCGCCAGCAGGGCAGCGGCACGCGCAAGGGTACGGGAGGAGGGCTTGGAGACCGTCATGATGGGCTTGCGCTATAGCATGCGGCCTCTGGCGGGTGCTATTGAAGTGCGCAAGGGTGAAGCAAGAATGGGTGGCAAGGTCGTAACGGTGGCGCAGCAGAAGGGCGGGGCGGGCAAAACCACGCTCGCCGCGCATCTGGCCGCTTATTGGTCGCAAAGCGGGCGCAACGTCGCGGCCGTCGATATCGACCCGCAAGGCTCGTTCACGCACTGGACCGAGCTGCGCTTCCAAGCGCGCCCCAACAACGGCCTCGGCTTCGGCTTTGCGCGCCTGTCGGGCTGGCGCCTGCCGCACGAGCTCGACCGCCTCGCACGCGAGCACGACGTCGTCGTCGTCGATTCAGCGCCGCATGCGCAAGCCGACTCGCGCACCGCGATCCGCTATTCGCATCTGGTGCTCGTACCCGTGCAGCCGTCGCCGATGGATCTGTGGGCGACCTTGCCCACGCTCGAATTGGCGCGCATGGAAAAGCGCCGCGCGATGCTCGTCATCAACCGCATGCCGCCGCGCTCGCTGCTGGCCGCCGAGATGGCGCAGAAACTCGCCGAGATCGACGTGAAGGTCGCCAATATCGTGCTCGGCAACCGCACGGGCTACGCGGCGAGCCTGGGCCACGGTCTCGGCGTCACCGAAGCCGAACCGGGTACGACGGCGGCACTCGAACTCTCCCGTCTTGCCGACGAAGTGGCACTCTACGCCGGCCTCGATTGATCCCAAGCACCCGTCGCGACGAAGTCCGGGTTCTTGAATCCCTTTTTGCCGTAATCGAGCAGGCGGCCGTCGGGGCGGGCCATGTGGCCGCCGGCGGCGAGGAGAACGGCTTCGCCCGCGCACACGTCCCATTCCGACGTCGGCCCGAAGCGCGGATAGAGATCGGCTGTCCCCTCGGCCAGCAGGCCGAATTTGAGGGCCGAGCCCAGGCGGCGATGGTCTTTGATGCGGTAGCCGTCGAGGAACGCATCTTCGGCCGTGCTGCCGTTGCTGCGCGACGAAACAACGACAAGCCCGCCCGCCGGTTGCGGCCTTGCACGTATCGGCGTTTCGAGGCCGTCGCGCACTTGGCGATAGGCACCGACACCGACCACGCCCGACCACAGGATCGCCTCGGCCGGGGCGAGGACAGCCCCCAGCACCGGTCGGCCTTTCGACACAAGGCCGATACAGACGGAAAACTGGCCGTTGCGCGCCACGAACTCGGCCGTGCCGTCGAGCGGATCGACGAGCCAGAACAGCGGCGGCGGGGCACCGTGGAACGCGACATGCCCTTGCGCCACCGCCTCTTCGGCGACAATCGGCACGCCGGGCGTGAGCTTGGCGAGTGCTGCTGCGATCAGCGCTTCGGCCGTCTCGTCGGCAAGCGTGACCGGCGAGGCGTCCTCTTTGCGGCGTACCTCGAATTTGCTGTCGTAGATCGCCATGATCGCGACCGCCGCGTCGCGGGCAATCGCGCACACAGGCTGGCGTAAAGCGGTAAGGTCGGAGACGTTCATCCTTTTTCTCGTAAGCGCAAGCTGGGCGATTTACAATAGCGCCATGTGTGGACGCTACACCCTCACCAGTGCCGTCGAGGCCTTGCGCCAATTGTTCGATTTTGCGGGGGCAGCCCCCAATCTCGAGCCGCGCTACAACATCGCCCCCACTCAGCGTGCACCGGTGATTCGCCTGGGTGCGGATGGCGGGCGCGAGATGCAGATGCTGAGTTGGGGCCTCGTGCCCTATTGGGCCGAAGACATCTCGATGCAGAGCCACATGATCAACGCGCGCGGCGAGACCGTGGCCGAGAAGCCCGCGTTTCGCCAGGCCTTCCGCCAGCGCCGCTGCTTGGTGCCCGCCGACGGTTTCTACGAATGGCCCACCGTGGGGGCCAAAAGCAAACAGCCCTTCCTGTTTCGCCGCCAAGACAAGGTGCCGTTTGCGTTTGCGGGCCTGTGGGAGCGGTGGGTGCCGCCGCAAGGCGAAGTGTTGGAGACCTTCACGATCGTCAACATTGCGGCCAACGCGACGATGGCGCCGTTCCACGACCGTATCCCTGTGATCCTCGATCCGCTCGACTATGCGGCGTGGCTCGATCCCAAGATCGACGCGCGCGCCCTTGTGCGCGCTCCTGCCAACGAGGCCCTTGGTTATGTGCGCGTGTCTTCCTATGTGAACAATGTGCGCCACGACGATGCAGGCTGCCTCGAGCCGGCGGCTGCCGACGAAGAACCCGCATTGCCCAAACCCAAGCGCGGTCCCGACACCCGCCAGGGGAGCCTGTTTTGAAGAAAGCGTTTTCGGCATTGGCACTGGGTGCGGCGGCGTTCGCGGCTTGGCTTGCATGGCCGGCGGCACCCAAAGCGCCCGCGCCGCCGCCGATGGTGCTGCAGGCAAGCTTTGCGCCGGCGGCTGCGCTTGTCGTGTCGAAGCTGTCGTTCGACGCCAAGTTCGAAACCGACACGAACCGGGCCGGCGAGAAGCTCGGCTTTCGCAGCTTCGTGACAGTACCCGTGACCGCACAAGCCGTGCTTGATTTCGCCGAGCAGCCTTTGCTTGCCACGCGCAGCGGCAACCGGCTCGAGATCGTTGCGCCGCTGCCGAAGCTTGATGCCGCACAAACGGCGGTCGCGATCGACGCCGCACGCGCCTTTCCGGTTCAACGCAGCTTCTGGCAGATGCTGTTTTCGAACGAACGGCGCGTGCTGGCCGAGGCGAGCTTGGCCGTTGCAGGCCCGGCCGCAGCACAAGCGCAGGCGCATTTCGAAGCGAACCACGCCTCGGTCGAGGCGGCGGCACGTGCGGCCCTCGGCGATCTGATCGCGGCGGTCGCCCGCGAGGCTGGTGTTTCGCTCGAGGGCGTCGACGTCGCGTTCCGCGCCCTCACGCCCGAAGAGCGCGCAGCTCTCGCGACTACCCCTTCGCTCGATCGGCTGTTGCGGCCGGGTTCTTGAACGTGGCTGGCGCCGTGGCCATCGATCCGATCGAGCTGCGGATTTCGACGACGGACCAGCTGTTCCAATCGCTCGATCCGTTTCCGTTTCGCGAAAAGGATCTCGACGCGGCGGCCGAAGACTATATCGTCGGCTGGGCGCGCGAATTGCCGCGCGACGGGCCTTTGCGCATCGTCGTGCATCTGCCGCAGGGCGAGGCCCTGCTGCCGCGCGCGGCCGAGATCGGCGGGGCGTTTTCCCGTTTTTTCGCCTATCGCGCCGACCGCCAAAGCCGCGACTTGGCCGAATTGTTTCGCGTCGGAAGGATCGCCCTCGGCGTCGGCATTGCGATTCTGGTCGCGTGCCTGCTGCTCGCCCGCCTGTCGGCCGACTATGTGGCACCCGGCCCGCTTGCGAGCCTCGTGCAGGAGAGTTTTTTGATTCTGGGCTGGGTCGCCAATTGGCGCCCGCTCGAGATTTTTCTCTACGATTGGTGGCCCGTGGTGCGCCGCCGCCGCCTCTATCGCCGCCTCGCCGAAGCGAAGGTGGAACTCGTCGGTTATTGATCGCCCAGGCTATTGATCGCTCGGGCGACGCAAGCCCGGCAGCATGCGCGTGAGGATCGGGTCGCGGCGTTTGAAATGGTGGTAGAGCGCCGCCCCGATATGGAGGGCGAGCAACGCCGCCATCGTGTAGGCGCACCACGCATGCGCCCACGAAAGCCAGCCGCCGAGCTTTTCGTTTTTGCCGATGGGATCGGGCAGTTCGACGAGGTTGAACCACACGACCTTGAAGCCGAAGGCGTTGGTGCCGAGATAGCCCAAGATCGGCAGCACGAACAGCAGCACATAGAGGGCCGCGTGCACGGATGCGGCGGCCATCTCCTCGATCCAGGGTGTGGGCGGCAGCGGCGGGGGCGGGCGCAAGCGGCGCCAAATCAGGCGCAAGCCTGTGGCCACGAACACGACGAGGCCCGTCCATTCATGCCAGGAATAGACTTTGACCTTCCAGTCGGAAAACTCGAGCCGCGTCATGTAGAGGCCGACACCGAACAGCAACGCCACCAGCACGGCGGTCACCCAATGAAGGCCGCGTGCGACGGGCGTGTAGGCGGGGGCGTCGTGCTTTGTTACCATGGCGGCGATATCTGGAGGCAAAATGGGCGACATCGTCAACCTCAAACGCGTTCGCAAATTGCAAGCGCGCGACGCGGCGGCTGCCGAGGCCGAGGCCAACCGCGCCAAGCACGGCCGGACGAAGGAACAGCGGCTTCAGGCCGAGGCCGAAGCCGCGCAGATTGCCCGCACGCTCGACGGGGCAAAGATCGGCAAGGATCAGTAAAACGCGAGCGCGTAGTCGGCGACGGGTTTAAAGCCGAGGGCTTGGCTGCTGCGCAAAGCAGCCACGTTGGCTTCTGCCGCAAACAGCACGGCGCGTGCGACACCCTTCGCGCGCGCGGCCAGCAAAGCGCCGTGCAGCACGATGCGCCCGTAGCCGAGGCCGCGTTCCTCGGGCGGGCAATAGAGGCCGCCGACTTGCACGATCTCGGGCAAGGTCGCGTTGAAGGCGGTCGTCGCCAGCGCATTGTCGCCCATGCACAGGAGATAGAGGCGGCCCGCATCGATCGCGCGGTCGATTTCGTCTTGCGCCTGCGCAAGCAAAGCCGGACTTTCCTGCGCCCCCAGCGTTTCGCACAGATAGGCGTGGCGCCACGCGGCGACCGCGTCGCGGTCTTTGAGATTGGCCGGGCGCACGCGCGCAGTGTGCGCCGTGGGCGCGGGCAGGTGCGCGAGGTCGCAGGCGAGCAGCACCTGGCGGGCGGCCACGCGCAGATGCCGGTCGGCGAAGGCGGGCAGGCGCAGCACCTCGGCGACCGCGTCGGGTGCGCCCAGCACGCCCTGGCAGCTGCGCGTCGGCCGAGCGGCGAGGGCGGCGGCGGCCAATTCGGCCGCACGGTCCGTGGGGGCGTGCAGCATCACATTGCCGTTCCAGCAGAACGCGGCCACACCCACCAGCGCGTTGCCGTCGAAAGCGCCGACATAGGTGGCTTGATAGGGCTGGTCGTTGTCGGCAAGGCCGGCGGCCGCCAAATTGGAGCGCAGGAACATCGCCGTTTCCGGCGTCTTCGCCAAAAACGCCGACAGGGTCGCTTCGTCTTCGGGAGCCAAGATGCGCATGCGGCCTATACTACCGCCGCAAGCACCTTCGCTACAGCGGCTTTTTGAGCTTGGCCGCGATCTCGCCCACAATGCCGCGGCGGAAGGCGAGCACGCACACGACGAAGATCACGCCCTGCACGACCGTAACCCACGAACCCAATTCCGCCAGATAGTTCTGCATTGCGATGATGACGGCAGCCCCCACGATGGGGCCGAACACGGTGCCGAGCCCGCCCACGAGTGTCATCAGCACGACTTCGCCCGACATGGTCCAGTGCACGTCGGACAAGGAGGCGAGCTGGAAGATCTGCGATTTGACCGCCCCTGCGAGCCCGGCAAGTGCTGCCGACATCACGAAGGCGGCGAGTTTGTACTGGTCGACGCGGTAGCCGAGCGATACGGCGCGCGGCTCGTTTTCGCGGATGGCTTTGAGCACCTGGCCGAACGGCGAATGCACGATGCGGTAGATAAGCATGAAGGCGGCAAGGAAAATCGCCGCGACGACGTAGTAGAGCACGAGGTCGTTGCGTAGATCCAAGAACCCGAACATCGTGCCGCGCGGGACCCGCTGCAGCCCGTCTTCGCCGCCCGTGAAGGGCGCTTGCAGGGCGAAGAAATACGCCATCTGCGCAAGCGCCAGCGTGATCATCGAGAAATAGATGCCCTGGCGGCGGATGGCGAGTGCGCCCACCACGAGGCCGAGTACGGCACCGCACGCCATCCCCGACAGGATCACGAGTTCCGGCGGAAAGCCCCAGATTTTGGCGGCGTGCGCCGAAACATAGGCGGCCCAGCCGAAAAACAACGCGTGCCCGAACGACAGGAGGCCGACATAGCCGATCAGGAGATTGAAGGCGCAGGCGAACAGCGCGAAGCACAGCACCTTCATCACGAACACGGGATAGAGCAGATGCGGCAGCACGAGCAGGACGGCCACCATCGCGACGACGATCGCGCGCTGGTGCGCGGGCATGCCGGTTTCTTTGGTGTGCGGGGCGGGGGAGCCTGCCATCAGCGGGCCCTCCCGAACAGACCGGCGGGTTTGATCAGCAGCACGATTACCATCACGACAAAAATCACCGTGGACGAGGCTTCCGGATAGAACACTTTGGTGAGCCCTTCGACGATGCCGAGCCCGAAGCCCGTGAGGATGGAACCCAGGATCGAACCCATGCCGCCGATCACGACGACCGCGAACACGACGATGATGATGTCGGCCCCCATCAAGGGACTCACCTGGTAGATGGGGGCGGCGAGCACGCCCGTGAAGGCGGCAAGGCCTACGCCGAAGCCGTAGGTCAGCATTACCATGCGCGGCACGTTGATGCCGAAGGACTGCACGAGCGCCGGGTTCTCGGTCGCGGCGCGCAAGTACGAGCCGAGCTTGGTCTTCTCGATCACGAACCAGGTGCCGAAGCACACCACGAGCGACACGACGACGACCCAGCCGCGATAGTTCGGCATGAACATGAAGCCGAGATCGGTGCCGCCGCGCAGTTCGGCCGGGATGCGGTAGGGCAGGCCTGTCGAGCCGAACTGGTCGCGGAACAGGCCCTGCACGATGAGGGCGATGCCGAAGGTGAGCAAGAGGCCGTAAAGATGATCGAGCTTGTAGAGATGGCGCAGCATCGTGCGCTCGATGAGGATGCCGAAGACGCCGACGACAACGGGGGCGACGAGAAGCGCCCACCAATAGCCGAGGCCGAGCCAGTTCAGCAGCATCCAGGCGACGAAAGCGCCCATCATGTATTGGGCACCGTGCGTGAAATTGATGATGTTCAGCAGCCCGAAAATGATCGCAAGCCCAAGGCTCAGCTGCGCGTAGAACGCGCCGTTGATGAGGCCCAGCAGAAGCTGGCCGAACAGGGCTTGCGGCGGGATACCGAAAATGTCGGGCATGAAGCGGGGGATCCGGAGGGGGAGAAAGAAGAGGGGGCGACCGGCGGCCGCCCCCCTTTAGGCGATCAGCTGCCGGCGATCGGGCACTTGCCTTCGGCCAGCGGACGGAAGGCTTCGGCGGCCGGGATCGTGGCGCGCAGCTTGTAGTAATCCCACGGGCCTTTCGATTCCGACGGCTTTTTCACTTCGTAGAGATACATGTCGTGGATCTTGCGGCCGTCGGCACGAACGGTACCCTTGCCGAACAGCGGATCGTCGGTCGGCATGGCCTTCATGCGGTCGACGGTGGCTTTGCCGTCGGCGGCCGATTTGTTGGCCTCGACCGCCTTCAGATAGTGCGTGACCGCACTGTATACGCCCGCATGCACCATCGTGGGATGGATGCCGCGATTGGCAGCTGCCTGCCGGCGGGCAAAAGCGCGCGTGCCGTCGTTGGCGTCCCAGTAGAAGGCGTTCGTGAAGACGAGGCCTTGGGCGGCTTCGAGGCCGAGGCCGTGCACGTCGCTGATGAAGATCAGCAGACCCGCGAGGCTCTGGCCGCGGCGCACGATGCCGAACTCACCGGCCTGCTTGATCGTGTTGATCGTGTCGCCGCCGGCATTCGCCACGCCGATGATCTTGGCGCGGCTTGCCTGCGCCTGCAGCAGGAACGAGGAGAAGTCGCTGCCGTTGAGCGGATGGCGAACGCTGCCCACCACGCGACCGCCGAGCTTGTTGACGACGGCCGAGGTGTCGGCTTCGAGCTGGTGGCCAAACGCGTAGTCGGCCGTGAGGAAGAACCACGTGTCCCCACCCTGCTGCACGATGGCTTTGCCCGTGCCGTTGGCAAGCGCCCACGTGTCGTAGGTCCAGTGCACGGTGTTGGGCGAGCATTGCTCGCCCGTCAGCGCCGAGGTGGCCGCACCCGACACGAGGAACGCCTTGTTCTTTTCGCGCGCCACGCCGTTGACGGCGAGGGCCACGCCCGAGTTCGGCACGTCGACGATCACGTCCACGCCGTCGCGGTCGAACCATTGGCGCGCGATGTTGGAGCCGACGTCCGCACGGTTCTGGTGGTCGGCCGACACGATTTCGACGCGCATGCCCTTGGCAGCCGCGTTGAAATCTTCGATCGCCAGGCGCGCGGCCGCGACCGAGCCCGCCCCGCCGAGATCGGCGTAGAGCGAGGACATGTCCGACAGCACGCCGATCTTGACGTTGACCTGCGCTGCCGCAGGCAGCGCCAAGCTTGCCAGTGCGACCGCACCCAGCAGCATCGATTTAAGGTTTCTCACGTTTGTCCCTCCCGGTTTTTGGGTTTTAGACGCCCAGATATTCGTGCAGCTTGTCCATGTTCGCGTCGAGATCGCGGTTGGCGAACTCGTCGACGATATGGCCGTGTTCCATCACGTAGTGCCGGTCCGCGACGGTGGCCGCGAAGCGGAAATTCTGCTCGACCAGCAGAATGGTGAAGCCGTCTTTCTTGAGACGGCGAATGGTGGCGCCGATCTGCTGCACGATGACGGGGGCAAGCCCTTCGGTCGGCTCGTCGAGCAGCAGGAGTTTCGCACCCGTGCGCAGGATGCGGCCGATCGCGAGCATCTGCTGCTCGCCGCCCGAGAGCTTGGTGCCCTGGCTCGACAGGCGCTCGCGCAAATTCGGGAACAGTTCGAAAATCGTGTCGACGCCGAGCCCGCCCGGGGCCACTTGCGGCGGCAGCATGAGATTCTCTTTGACGTCGAGCGAGGCGAAGATGCCGCGCTCTTCGGGGCAGAAGGCAAGGCCCAGGCGCGCGATCTTGTGCGACGGCATCCCGATCGTCTCGGTTCCTTCGAACGCGATCTTGCCTTTGCGGTTCGAAACGATTCCCATGATCGATTTCATGGTCGTGGTCTTGCCGGCCCCGTTGCGACCCAGCAGTGTGACCACTTCGCCTTTGGCGATGTTGAATTTCACGCCGTGCAGGATATGGCTCTCGCCGTACCACGCGTGCAGATCGTCGACCTCAAGCATCGGCGCCACCATCGTCTCAGCCATGGCCGGCCCCCATGTAGGCCTGGACGACGTCAGGGTTCTTCGAAACCGTTTCGTAGTTGCCTTCGGCCAAAACTTCGCCGCGCGCAAGAACGGTGATCGTGTCGGAGAGATCGGCCACGACCGACAGATTGTGCTCGACCATCAGCACCGTGCGTCCTTGCGCCACGCGCTTGATGAGAGCGGCGATGCGGCCGACGTCTTCGTGGCCCATGCCGGCGGTGGGCTCGTCGAGCAGCATCATTTCGGGATCGAGGGCGAGCGTGGTCGCGATCTCGAGCGCGCGCTTGCGCCCGTACGGCATTTCGACGGCGATCGTGTCGGCGAATTCCGAGAGGCCGACCCAGTCGATTAATTCGCGCGCGCGGTCGTTGTACTGGTCGAGCACGCGCTCGGAGCGCCAGAAATCGAACGAGCTGCCGCGCTGGCGCTGCAGCGCCACGCGCACGTTTTCGAGCACGCTCAGATGCGGGAAGACGGCCGAAATCTGGAACGAGCGCACGAGGCCTTGGCGCGCAATGTCGGCGGGTTTGAGACGCGTGATGTCGCGGCCGTTGTAGCGGATGACGCCGCGCGTGGGATCGAGGAATTTGGTGAGCAGGTTGAAGCAGGTGGTTTTGCCGGCCCCGTTGGGGCCGATCAGCGCATGGATCGAATTGCGCTTCACCTGCAAGGAGACGCCGTTCACGGCGACGAAGCCGCGGAATTCCTTGGTCAAGGCTTCGGTTTCGAGAATGAAGTCTGCCACGTGGGGGGCGTCCGTTTCCCTGTGTGTCGTCCGCGCTTGCCTGTTATCCCGCGCGCTGTCCCATCATGGTATCAGATGGCGGGGGCGCCATGCAATCGTGATAGACGCCAAAAAATGGACAATCTTTCAAGCTGTAAAGAAGATTTGCGGCAAATTAATCTAATTTTAGACTTTTTGCGCTATTTGACGTTTAGACTGTCCTGATTCTTGGAATGGCAAAGGGAAACGAGGGCATGCCGCCGCAGTTCGAGACTTGCCGCGTCGGGCTGGTTCAGATCAACAACAGCTTCTCGGGCCAGAATTATCTGCCCTATGCGGCGGGGTTGCTCGAGGCCTATGTGCGCAAATATGCGCGCGCACCCGAACGTTTCGAATTCATGCTGCCGCTCTACAAGCGCCAGCGTGTGGAAGAGGCGGTCGATGCGCTGATCGCGGCCGACGTAATCGGTTTCTCGACCTATGTCTGGAACTTCAAATTGTCGCTGGCGATCGCCAAGCGCCTCAAGGAACGCAAGCCTTCGATCTTGATCGTGTTCGGCGGTCCGCACGTGCCCGATCGCTGCGAGCCTTTCTTGCGCGAGCATCCTTACGTCGACGTTGCGGTGAACGGCGAGGGCGAGCTTGCGTTCTTGAAGCTGCTCGAAGCCTGGCCGGCGCGCGAATGGGCCGGCATCGCCAACCTCTCCTACATCGCCGACGGCAAATTCACGGTCCAGGCCAAGGGCCCGCGCATCCGCGAATTGGCGGACGTGCCTTCGCCCTATCTCGAGGGCACGTTTGCGCCGCTGATGAAGGCCAAGACCGACGAGAACTGGATCGTGCTGTGGGAGACCAACCGCGGCTGCCCGTTCCAATGCACCTTCTGCGACTGGGGCTCGGCTACACAGGCCAAAGTGTTCCAGTTCGATCTGGCGCGTCTCGAAGCCGAGATCGCGTGGTTCGCCGAGGCCAAGATCGAGTTCATCTTCTGCTGCGACGCCAATTTCGGCATCCTCGCGCGCGACATCCAATTGGCCGAAGCCTTGGCGCGTTCGAAAGCGCAAGTGGGCTATCCCAAAGCCGTGTCGGTGCAGAACACCAAAAACGCGACGGATCGCGCGTATCTCACGCAGAAAATCCTGTCGGATGCGGGCATGAACAAGGGCGTCACGCTGTCGATGCAGTCGCTCGATCCGGGTACCCTCAAAGCCATCAAGCGCCAGAACATCGCGCTCGACACCTACGAAGAATTGCAGCGCCGCTTCACGCGCGACCGCGTCGAAACCTATTCGGATTTGATCCTGGGCCTGCCCGGCGAGACGTTCGACAGCTGGGTCGACGGCATTGTGTGGCTGATGGACAACGGCCAGCACAACCGCATCCAATTCAACAATCTCTCGATCCTGCCCAATGCCGAGATGGGCGATCCCGCCTACCAGGCCAAGTTCGGCATGCGCACGGTCGAAACGCGCATCGTGAACATCCACGGCGCACTCGAAGTCGATCCCGACGGCATCTACGAAGTGCAGGATCTCGTCGTCGAGACCGGTGCGATGCCGGCGGCCGATTGGCGGCGCGCGCGCAGCTACGCCTGGATGACGGCCCTTGTTCACTACAACAAGCTGCTGCAGATCCCGATCCTCGTTGCGCACGAAAAATGCGCGGTCCCCTATCGGCGCCTGCTCGACGCGTTTTTCGAGGCCGATCGCGATCTCTACCCGACCTTCGGCGCCATCCGCGCCTTCTTCGACGATTACGCGCTGCAGATCCAGAACGGCGAGGTCGAATACGTCTATTCGGCCGAATGGCTCGGCATCCATTGGCCGGCCGACGAATACGTGTTCATCGACCTCGTCAAAAACGGCAAGCTCGACGCGTTCTACGAGGAGGCCGAGCGGCTGATCTTTGCGGCGATCGCGGGCAACCGCGCCCTTGTGCCGCGCGAGACGGTCGCCGATGCGCTGCGCCTCAACCGGGCCCTCGTCAAAGAACCCGGCGCGCTCGCCGACCTCGATGTACGCCTGTCGAGCGATCTCTATCCCTATTACCGCGCGATTCTTGAAGGACGGCGCGAGGATCTTGCGGACGAGGCGGTCATCTACCGCATCGCGCGCTCGCAGGAAACGTGGCCGCGCTTCGAAGATTGGTGCCGCGAGGTCGTGTGGTACGGCAACAAGAAGGGCGCTTATCTCTACGGCAACAAGGCGATGGCGCGCCATTTGGCAGGACATTTCTGATGCCGCATCTCGATCCCGAACAGGCCCTGCATCTCTTGGGCAAAGCACCCGAGGCCGAGGCCCTGCTCGATCTGCGCGGCCTCGAACTGCCCGAAGCGCTTGAAAAACTGCAGCGCCTCATCGTCGAGCCGGTCGCACCGGGGCCCACGCGCTTTGCCGTGCGCATCGATCCGCCGGTTCCGGGGGCGGGCGAAACGCTGTTCCTGCCGGTCGGTCGCTATCTGCTCGAGGCCAAACGCGCGGGCCGGATTTTCGCCTTTTCGCCGCTCGCAGAGCCCGCCGGCGGCGGCTTTTTCGTCGATCTGGGTTTGGGGTGAGTTTGGGGAAAGTTTAACCACGGCGCATTCGGGTGTATGATCCACGCCGACCATGCCGACCGACACGCCGCTCCACGCGCAAGTTGCGCCCGAGATTCTAGCCGAGCTCAACCGCACGCTCTATTCGGTGTGGCGCTTCGGCTCGAACGCGCTGGTGGCGTGGCGCCCGACCTCCACGGGCTTTGAAATTCTGACGGTTCCCAAAATCCGCCTGTTCGAGGTCGCCGAGCCGCCGCGGCGGCTCTATTTCGGCGACCGGCGCATGGGCGACAAGGCGTTCGACGAACTGGCCGAACTTTTTCAGGCGCACCCGCTCGACGTGCGATTGTCCCAACCCATCGGCGACGGGCCAGGCATGACGCCGATGGCGCTTGTCGAAGCGTTGTTTGAGCCGTTTGCGGTCACCAAGACCGACCAGCGCGCGGTGCTGCTGCTCGACATCATCGGATTTTCGAAGCTGTTGCCCGAGCAGCAGGCAAGCCAGCTTGCCACGCTCGAATTCGCGCTCAACATCGCGGCCGAAACCGCCAACGCGCATGGCATCAAATTCGACATGCGCCGCTCGACCACCGGCGACGGGTTCTACGTGTGGAACAGCCGCGAAGGCCTTGAGGCCGATGTCGATCTCGTGCTGGGCTACGTGCTGTTTGCGATTTTCCATGCCGCCCTAAAGCGCACGGTTGCCTCGCCCGTGGCCGTGCCCGAACTGCGCGCCGCTATAGGTATTGGCAGCCACTACAATTACGGCCAGCCCGAGCGCACCGGCGGCAGCCGCAACGATTTCATTGTCGGCGACGTGACGATCCAGGTCGCGCGCTTGGTCGCACAGTGCCGCACGCACCAGATCCTGCTCGGCGCTTTCCATCGCTGGGACAGCGATAACAATGTCTGGCTCGACGAGGAGCAGTTCGTCGAACGCGTGGCGACGGGCCTGCAGAAGCTGATCGGGCTGCCGGTCATGGGCAAGCGCATCGAGCGCACCGCACTCTATCTCACCGGCCGTCGCCAGCCCGAGGGCCGCTTCCAGCGCCAGAAAATCCGCATCGTCGACAAACACGGTTTCGAGCATTTCTGCTTCAATTTGAAGATCAATGCGTTCCTCGACGGCGTCGAGCCCTATTTTTGCGGGCGGCAGCACATGGAGCTGATGCCGGCCAAACCTGCGGGCTGACGCAAGCACGTCTTCGGCCTTGATTGCGCGCCATGCGCGATGTATCGATGGCCAATGCACGGATTGCGACGCCGTATTCCGATTCTGCTGGCTCTTCTCCTGGCTTTTCAAGGTACGCTTCTGTCCTTGAACTGCCCGGTGCTTTCGTCGCCGTTGCAGCATCCGATTCTCGACTATTCGGTCTGCGTTTCCGATCCCGACCAACCGCCGCTTGTCGCCGACGGCACCCAGCCGGCGCACGACAGCCGTCTCGACGTCGCCGGCTGCTTCGACTGCCATGGTTTGCCCGGCGGTCCCGTTCCGGTTCCGCCGACGGTCGGACTGCGCGTGGCCGTCGTTGTACGCGTCGCGGCCGTCGACGCTTTGCTGCTCGCACCGCACGCACCGCCGGCGGCCTACGCTTCGCGCGCTCCTCCCATCCTGGCCTGAACGCATACCGTGTTCGCGGGTGCGTTCTGGCACCCGCGTGTTGCCCGTTCAATCGCGCGCGTCGCCCAGAGTGCGGCACGCCCGTCGCCAGGAGTCCCAATTCATGTCCATGACCCGTCGCCACCTGCTCGGCGCCGCCGCCGCCGCGTCTTTCGCCGCACCCGCAATCGCCCAGTCGCCGCGCATCGTTGATGTGCTCGGCCGCGAGGTGCGGCTTACCGCACCGCCGCGCCGCGTCGTGACGATGTTCAACTACGAGGAATTCACCGCGATCGCCGGCGTCGAAGGCTGGCGGCGCGTCGTCGGCATGAACCGCTTCGTGTGGGAAGGATGGCGACCCGCGATATTCTCGCGCTACAGCGCCGTCATTCCAAATCTCGGCGGCCAACCCGACGTCGGCAGCACAGACGAGGGCACGTTCAGCGCCGAGAAGGTGATCGCATTGCGCCCCGATCTGCTGATCGTGCCGCAATGGAGCTGGGCGTCCATGGAAACCGCGCGTGCACAGATCGAGGCGGCCAGCATCGCGATCCTCGTCATCGACTACAACGCGCAGATTGTCGAGCGCCATGTTGCATCGACCTTGGCGATTGGGGCTGCGATGGGAACGCCCGAGCGCGCAGCAGCCTTGGCCGAGCGCTACCGCCGGAACATGGGCGACATCCAGACCCGCGTCGCGCGCGTCAACACCGGCGCCAAGCCGAAGGTCCATTTCGAGCTTGGGCAGGCGGGAGCGGAGATCATCGGCAATTCCTACGCCGGAATGATGTGGGGCAAGCTTGCAACCGACATCGGCGCCCAGAACATCGCCGAGGGCAAGCTCCCCGGACCTTGGGGGCCGCTCGCTGCCGAAACGACGCTCGCGGCCAATCCCGATTTCATCTTCATCGCCGGTTCGTCGTGGGTGAACCGCCCGAATGCGGTCAAGACGGGCTACGACGTGGCGCCGGAGGAGACGCGCCGCAGCCTCGCACCCTATGCAGCACGGCCGCTGTGGCAGAATCTGGCGGCGATCCGTCGCGGCGAGATCCATGCGATCGAGCACGGGCTGTGCCGCACGCTCTTCGACGACACGGCTGCGCTCTATATCGCCAAGCGGATCTGGCCAGGGGCCTTCGAAGGCATGGATCCAGTCGCGGTCTTTGCCGACTACCATGCCAAGTATCTGCCGGTCGCGTTCTCCGGCACGTGGATGCTGCCTTGGCGCGCCTAGAAGGGGCGAGCGCGGCGCGTGCGGCTTGGCGCGCTCTCGCGCTGCGCCGCACGGGGTTCTTCGCCGCCGGTGCGGGTGCGCTGGCGGCGAGTTTCCTGCTCGACGTCGCAACCGGTCCTGCGATGCTGTCCGTCAGCGACGTGGCGGCATCGCTGCTGGGCGCCAGAGCCGACCCTACCGCGAACGCGATCGTCTGGACGATCCGGCTCCCAGTCGCGGTCATGGCGCTGCTGGTCGGGGCGGCGCTCGGCATGACGGGTGCGGTCATGCAGACCATCCTCAACAACCCGCTTGCATCGAGCTACACGCTCGGCGTGTCGGCGGGTGCGGGCTTTGGTGCCGCCTTGGTGATCGTGATGGGCGCTTCTTTGCCGGTGCCGGAAGCCTACGCCGTACCGGTCTCGGCCTTCGTGTTTGCGGGCGTTGCGTGCGCGTGCGTGTGGCTGCTCGGCGGCATTCGCGGTGCGACACCCGAAACGCTTGTGCTGGCCGGGATTGCGCTCATGTTCCTGTTCCAAGCGCTCCAGTCGCTCCTGCAGTTCCTCGCGTCGCCCGAAGCGCTCCAGCAGATCGTGTTCTGGCTGTTCGGCAGCTTACAGCGGTCGAACTGGCAGAAGCTCGCGATCGTCGGTGCGACGCTCGCCGTGGCCGCACCTCTGCTGATGCGCGACGCGTGGGCGCTCACGGCTTTGCGCCTCGGCGACGAGCGGGCGGCCGCACTCGGCGTCGATGTGCGCGGCGTGCGGCTGCGCGGTTTCCTGTTCGTGTCCGTGGCGACCGGAATCGCCGTCGCGTTCGTCGGCACGATCGGGTTTGTCGGGCTCGTGGCGCCGCACGTGGCGCGCATGCTGCTGGGCGAGGATCAGCGCATCTTCCTGCCGGGTGCTGCCCTTGTCGGCGCCATCCTGCTTTCGGCCGCTTCGGTTGCGAGCAAGACGGTGTCGCCGGGCGCACTGTTTCCGATCGGCATCGTCTCAGCTTTGGTCGGCGTGCCGTTCTTCGCAGCCCTGATCTTGACCGCGCGACAGGCCAGGTTGTGATGGCGGACGCCTTCGCCGCGCGCCTGCATCTCGAAGCGGTCGGCGTTCGCTACGGCGCCGAACGCGCGGTCGATCGCGTCGATTGCACGGCGCGCGCGGGCGAGTTCGTGGTGCTGGTCGGGCCCAACGGCTCGGGAAAGTCGTCGCTGCTGCGTGCCGTAGCCGGGCTGCAGCGGCACGAAGGCCTTGTTCGGCTCGAGGGCGCGCCTGCTGCCGCGATCGGCTTCATGCCGCAGGACAACGGCGCGCACGCAGCGCTCACCGTGCTGGAGGCGGCGTTGCTCGGCCGCCTGCGCGCGCTCGGCCTCGCGGTTCCGCCGGCCGAACTCGACCGCGCGGTCGCCTCGCTCGACCGGCTTGGGATCGCGCATCTTTCGGCACGCCGCTTGACGGAACTCTCGGGCGGTCAAAGACAACTCGTGTTTCTCGCGCAGTTGCTTGCGAGCGAACCAGCCGTTCTGCTGCTCGATGAGCCCACAAGCGCGCTCGACATGCGCAACCAGCTGTTGCTGCTGGACATGCTGGCGAAGCTTGCGCACGCGAACGGGCTCATCGTCGTCGCCGCCTTGCACGATCTGAATGCCGCGGCGCGATTTGCCGACCGGGTACTGGTGCTCGATCGGGGCCGCCTCGTTGCCGACGGTCCGCCGGCTGCGACGCTGACTTCGGAACTGATCGCGAGAACGTACCGTGTGCATGCAGAAATAGCGCGATTGCCGGGTGACGGGATCGCGGTCATTCCTGTTGCGGCACTCGATGGGAGCGAACCGCGCTAACCGGGCCTGCGTGCCGGCGCGTCGTTAAGTTAAGGCAGCCGCGCGCCTTCGGTCGCGGCTTGCGACATGTCGAAGCCTTTGACCTTTGCGCCGGTCATGTCGGCGCCGACGAAGCTCGTGGGCTGCATGCGTGTCGAACTCGAGCCGTCGGCATTGGCGATCGGCAGCGGCAGGGCTTTGGCGCCTGCGAATTCGACCTCGCGTAGTTTCGCCCCGTCGAACATGGTGCCGTGTAGCTTGGCGCCGCTCAGATCGGCATGGAACATGTCGACGCCGCGCAGGTTGGCGAGCAGCAGCACCGCCCCGGCAAGATTGGCGCCGACGAATTTGGCGTTGCGCAAAACGGCACCCGACAGGTCGATGCCGGAGAGGTCGAAATAGCTGAAATCGACTCCTTCGAGCGAGGCTTGGCAGCCGCTGCGCCCGACGCTTGCAAGCCACGCCGCATGGCCGTCGAGCGCGGTTTTCAGATTTGCGGGCAGCTGGTTGCGGCCCAGCAGCGGGGGCTTGGCCGACATGATCGAGCGCGCGAGATCGAAGCTCTTGGTGTCGACGTTGGTCATGTTGGCGCCGGAGAAATTGGCGCCGTCGGCTTTGGCGTTCGCGAATTTGGCGTTGGAAAGATCGGCGCCGATCAGCGAGGTTTTGCCGAGCCGCGCATCCGACAAGTCGGCCCCGCGCAGATTGGCGTAGGCGAGATTCGTGTTGGCGAGATTGGCGCCGAACAGGATCGCCCCTTCGAGATTGGCGCCCTGGAAGCTCGCCCCAGACAGATCCACACCCGTCATCTGCGCGCGCGAGGCGGTGGCGTAATCGGCAAGGCAATCGGTGAGGTCGGTGATTTCAAGCCCGACGCGCCCCGTACCCGATTGGCCCATCATCACGCCGCCGCGAAAATCGGCACCGGACAAGTTGGCGCCGTTCATGTTCGCGCCGCGCAGCGACGCGCCGCGCAGCACCGCATTCTGCAGATTGGCGCCGTTCATGTCGGCGTTGGTGAGATTGGCGCCGAACAGATCGGCCTCGAGCAGATCGGCGCGCGCCATGCGCGCCTCCGAGAGGTCCGTGCCCATCAGGCGCGCGCGCGCCATCGAGCGCCCTTCGAAATTTACTTTGGCAAGATTCCGGTGCGACAGGTCGTGCGGCTTATTGGGCGCGCCGACCAATGCCTTTTTCGTCGCCGCGAGATATTTCCGAACGTCTTCGAGTTCGGTCTCCGAGCTCGGCGTGGAGGACATAACGCTTCAACTTCCGAATCTGGCAATGAATAGGTGTAGATTGCCCTTGTTGCGCTGCACTGTCACGCACATTGCGTTCGCAAATCGCGAATCTATCGAGAATGTAGCGATATCGGGCGGCGATTTTTGCGCCTCCGGCAACAGGCAAAACGGGGCCGTTCAGCGGCCCGAATTTCGGTCACGCCCTAGGGGCGCTTTTGCGCAAGAATCTTAGGCCGCACTCGCACCGGTGCCGATCGGGCAGGAAACGCCCGTGCCGCCGAGCCCGCAATAGCCGTTCGGGTTCTTGGCGAGATATTGCTGATGGTAGGCCTCGGCATAGTAGAATTCGGGGGCGGGCAGGATTTCGGTTGTGATCGCGCCGAAACCGGCCTTGGCCAGCACGGGTGCGAATGCCGCCTTGGCACGCTCGGCCGCCGCCTGCTGGGTCGGCGAATAGGTGTAGATGCCCGAGCGATACTGGGTGCCCACGTCGTTGCCCTGGCGCATGCCTTGGGTCGGGTCGTGGCTTTCGAAAAAGACCTGCAGCAGCCGCTCGTAGGCGATGCGCGCCGGGTCGAACACGACATGCACGACTTCGTTGTGGCCGGTCGCCCCGCTGCACACTTCTTCGTAGGTTGGGTTCGGCGTGTAGCCAGCGGCATAGCCCACGGCCGTCACATGCACGCCCGGCAATTGCCAGAATTTGCGCTCGGCCCCCCAAAAACAGCCGAGACCGAACATCGCCGCCACGCTGCCGGCCGGATAGGGCGGCTCGAGCGCTTGGCCGTTCACGAAGTGCTTTGCCGGCACTTTCATGCGCGTGTCGCGCCCCTTGGGGGCTGCGTCGGGCGACGGCATTTCGGCTTTTTTGCGCGTGAAAAACATGGAGCTGCCCCCTCGGGTCGGCGTATGACTTCGAGTTCGAAGTTGGGGCGGTCGAGGTTACGCGTCAAGCGCCAAGCGCCGGGTGCTCAGACCCGCAAATGGCGCTCGATGCACATGCGGTCGCCCGGGGTCAACGTGACTTCCAAGCCATGGCGAATCTGCATCATCGTTTCGAGCTGCTTGAGCGAAAAAAACAACCGCCCGCCGGTCAGTTTGCGGGCCACGATATTCATCTGTTTGGGCGCATCGACGAACACCTGATGGGCGATCAGGCACGGTTTTCCCTCAGACTGGCCCAAGGTCAAAAACCATTGGGCGACGGAATTGGACCCGATATAGATGCGGTCATTGATCAGTGTTTCGGACATTGTGGGCGACTCGCTGGCTGTTCGACGCATCGATCTTCGCCGATAGGGGTGAATCATCGGTTAACTCGAAACAGAAAAATTTGCGGTGTTTAGGCGCGCCAGCTCGAGATTGGAGTAAAGCCGATGAAAGAGCCTGTAAAAGCCTGCGTATTCGACGCATACGGAACATTGTTCGACGTCCACGCGGCAGTGCGCGCGTACGCGGGCCGCGTCGGTGCAGCGGCCGAGGCGGTTTCGGTCCTTTGGCGCACCAAGCAACTCGAATACACGTGGGTGCGCAGCCTCATGGGCCGCTATGCCGATTTTGCGCAAGTGACCGGCGAAGCCTTGGATTATGCGCTGGCCCGACACACCATCGCCGATCCGGCCTTACGCGCCGATCTGATGGCAGCCTATCGCCGCTTGGCCGCGTATCCAGAAGTCGGCGCAAGTCTCGACGTTCTGGCAAAAGGCGGGCGGCGGTTGGCGATCCTGTCGAACGGCACGCAAGCTTGGCTTGAAGATGCGGTTTCGGCCGCACGGCTCGGCGGGCGCTTTGCGGCCGTTTGGTCGGTCGAGGCGGTCGGCATCTACAAACCCGATACGCGCGTCTATCGCCTGGCGACCGATGGGTTCGGCTTGGACGCAAACGAGATCGGCTTTGTGTCGTCCAACCCGTGGGACGCGGCGGGGGCCGCCAATTTCGGGTTCCGCGCCGTGTGGGTAAACCGCACCGGCTTGCCCGGCGAATATGCGAGCGTTGCCGCCGTCCCGCAGGTCGCAAGCCTTACGGACTTGCAGGCGCATTTCGGCTAGCAATCGACCGCCGAAGATTGCTTTCGCGGCCGAATACCGCGACTTCGTATCCACGTTTTTTCACATATCTTCGGAATCAAGCTGGGGACGCCATGTCGCGATCGCCGATAGGTGCGATTGTCGCGTGCCTATTTTTCGATTGCGCCGCCGCGGCAAAGTGGATTCTAGGGGGGATGGTGGGCGCTGTAGGGATTGAACCTACGACCCCGGCCGTGTGAAAGCCGTGCTCTACCGCTGAGCTAAGCGCCCGAACCGGTTGCCCGAATTCGTCAGAGCAGGGGGTATAGTGCGTCCGCCCCGCCAAAGTCAAGAAAGCGCCACTTGTCGGGGGCCCGCACCCCCCTATATGCTTCGCAACGCATCCCCAACCCCGTTTTCGGTGACAGATATGCTGGTTTTGCGCCTCGCAGCCATCGGAGCGGCGTTTGCCGTCGGCGCGGCAAGCTCGCCGGCGGCCGCCCAGACCGCCTGGGCGCCGCGCGAACGGCTCGAAATGGTCTACGACGTCACGGCCGGGGCGCGCATCGTCGAACTCACGCTCGAATTCGCGGTGGTCGGCGACAACTACCAGATCGCTAGCCGCCAGGCCTCGGTCGGCGTTGTGCGCTGGGTGTTTCCATGGCAGTCGCGCACCGACGTGATGGGACGCTTTCTCGGCGATGCGACCCAGCCCGCCACCTACCGCGTCAAGGGCGAATTTCGCGGCCAACCGCGCAGCATCGAGATGGATTATCGCGATGGCCAATTGGTGCGCAACGAAGCCGTGCCCGAAAATCGCGACGACGAGCGCGACGAGGTAACGCCCGAACAGCGCGCCGGCGCCATCGATCCGATATCGGCCGTGATGGCCGTGATCCGCCAGATCAACGAAGGGCGCGGCTGCACCTCGCGCCACGCCGTGTTTGACGGCCGCATGCGCTTCGACATTCTGTTCGAAGACAAGGGCCAGCGCGAATTGCCGCGCACGGCCGGCTCGATCTTCCAGGGCGTCGCCGAGGTCTGCGAATTCACGTGGGTCCCGATCGCCGGCCGCTCGCGCAAAGCCACGGCCAACCGCAATCCGGAAGCCGAAAACCGCACCGGACGCGTGTTCATGGCCCCGCTCGGCGAGCGCGGCGTGCTCGCCCCTGCGCGCATTGAATTCGAGACATGGTTCGGCACCGTCGTGGGCCATCTGCGCGAGGTGCGCGGCCTGCCGCAGAAGGCCTCTGCCGAATAAGCCTCTTCCGTTACTCCAGGTCTTCCGTTTCGGCGGCCAGGGCGTGGCCCGAAACGCGTACTTCCCAGATGAACAGCGCGAGGGCGACGATCACGGCCACCACTGCCGCCGCAAACAGGGCGAGCGGCAGAATGCTTTGCGTGTCGCGCGACAGGCCGCCCACGAACAGCGCCAAGATCGCGCAGCACGTGAGAAAGGCCGAAAGTGCGGCAAGGGCGATGGCGCCGTTGACGATACGCAAGCGCAAGCGTTGCAGCCCCAATTCGCGGCGCAATTGGCGCAGCTCGGCATCGCCGGGGCCGGCGCGCAATTGCACGGCAACCTTGCGCATGCGATCGACCACGCGCGTAAGCCTGCCGGTGAACACGTTGAGCAGGATGCCGAGGCCGTTCAGCAGAAAGACCGGGGCGATCGAAATCTGGATCAGATGCGCGATGGTCTCGTTGTCGCCAATGCCCGGGATCATGCGACGAGGCTCTCGAGTTCGGCAAAATCGCCGATGACGGCATCGCCGCCGAGGGAAGCGGGCACGATCGTGGAATAGCCCCAATCGACGACGACGAGCTGCATGCGCGCGGCTTTGGCGGCCGCCGCATCGTTGGGCGAATCGCCGACCATCAGGCAGTTGCGATGGCTGACGCCGAGCCGTTCGGCCGTCGCCAGCAGATGGCGCGGATCGGGTTTGCGATTCGGCACGTCACCGCCGACGATCGCGTCGAAATAGCCGGCAAGATCGAGCAGCTCGAGCAGGCGGACGGCCAACGCGTCGGCCTTGTTCGTGCACACGCCGAGCTTGCGCCCGCGCTTGCGCAAGGCCGCCAAGGTCGATGCCACATGCGGGTAGGGCTTCGAGAAGCTCGCGAGCGACGCGCCGTAGATTTCGAACCAGCGCGCGGTTGCGGCATCGACGTCTGGTGCTGGTGCGCCGCTTGCCAGAAACGCGCGCTGCACGAGCACGCGCGCCCCGTCGCCGATCAGGCGGCGGCCGGCGTCGAAACCGATCGGCGCGCGGTCGTATTCGGCAAGCAACGCATCGACAGCGGCGACGATGTCTTGCGCCGTGTCCACGAGCGTGCCGTCGAGATCGAAGATGACGGCGCTGCAATCGAAAACCTGGGACATCGACGTGCAATTCCTTGCAACATTTTGTGATTTCGCGACCGCTTCAGTGTATGGAATTGTTCCGCCGAATCGCCAGGGGTATCGCATCAATGAACGCGCGCGACAAGAAGCTTGCCGTGATCGTGCTCGCCGCCGGGCTCGGCAGCCGCATGAAAAGTGCCAAGCCCAAGGTGCTGCACGCCGTCGGCGGACGGCCGCTGATCGGCCATATCGCGGCCGAACTCGTTGCATTGCAGCCGACCAAAATCGTGCTCGTGGTCGCTCCCGGCGACACGGCCGTGTTGGCGGCCGCACGTGCGGCAGCGCCCGGCCTCGACATTTCGAGCGTGGAACAACGCGAGCGGCTGGGGACCGGCCATGCCACGCTGCAGGCCAAGGCCGCACTGCAGGATTTCGACGGCGATATTCTGGTGACGCTGGGCGACGCGCCGTTCGTAAGTGCGGCGACCTTCGCGCGGCTGCGCGCCGAGCTCAATCATGCCTCGAACCCGGCCGTTGCGGTGCTGGGCGTGCGGCTTGGCGATCCGGGCGCTTTCGGGCGCCTTGTCTGCGACGCCGACGGGAGTTTGGCGCGTATCGTCGAAGCCAAAGACGCCGACGAGGCCACGCTGCGCATCGAATTCGTGAACACGGGCGTGATGGCGTTTGCGGGCCGCGGCTTCTTCGATCTTCTAGGCCGGATCGCGCCCAACAATGCGCAGAATGAATTCTATCTGACCGACGCGATCGGGCTGGCGCGCGCAGCCGGCCGGGCGGCGCGCGCGATCGCTGGCAGTGCCGACGAATGGCTTGCCGCCAACGACCGTGCGGAACTCGCCGGCCTTGAAGCAGCGTTCCAGCGCAAGAAGCGCCACGCGGCGATGCTAGCGGGCGTGACACTTGTCGATCCCGCGAGCGTTTGGTTCAGCTACGATACGCAGATCGGCGCCGACACGACCGTCTATCCGTCGGTGTTTTTCGGGCCCGGCGTGAAGGTCGGCGCCAATGTCGAGATCAAAAGCTTCTGCCATATCGAGGGCACGGCGATTGCCGACGGCGCTATCGTAGGGCCGTTTGCGCGCCTGCGTCCCGGCGCCGATATCGCAGCCGGTGCCCATATCGGCAATTTCGTCGAAATCAAGAATGCGACGGTAGCGGCCGGGGCCAAGATCAACCATCTGAGCTATGTCGGCGACGCCAAGGTGGGGGCGGGGGCCAACATCGGCGCGGGTACGATCACCTGCAACTACGACGGCTTCGAGAAATCCACGACCGAGATCGGGGCCGGTGCGTTCGTCGGCTCCAACAGCGCGCTGGTGGCCCCGGTCAAGATCGGGGCCGGTGCGATCGTGGGCGCAGGCTCGGTCGTTACGCAGAACGTCGAAGACGATGCGCTGGTCGTGGCGCGCGGCACCGCGTACACGCGGAGCGGCTGGGCCAAGCAGTTTCGCGCGCGTCGCGCGGCCGAAAAAGCGGCGAAGAAAAAGGAATAGCAGTTCATGTGCGGAATCGTCGGAATCGTCGGCAAGGGACCAGCCACGCCGCGTCTGGTGGACGGGCTGTTGCGGCTCGAATATCGCGGCTACGATTCGGCGGGGGTCGCGACCGTGGTCGATGGGCATATCGAGCGTCGGCGTGCGGAAGGGCGCATCCGCAATCTCGAAGCGCTGCTCGTCAAAGAACCGCTGACGGGATCGACCGGGATCGGCCACACGCGCTGGGCCACGCACGGTGCCCCCACGGCGAACAATGCGCATCCGATCGCGACCGAAAAAGTCGCCGTCGTGCACAACGGCATCATCGAGAATTTCGCCGAGCTCAAGGCCGAACTCGTCGCCAAGGGCCGCATCTTCGCGACCGAGACCGACACCGAAGTGGTGGCGCATCTGCTCACGGTGCTGATCCTGGAGGGGCGCACGCCGGATGCCGCGATGGCGGCGGCGATGCATCGGCTGCACGGGGCGTTCGCCCTTGCCGTTATCGTGGCCGGGCGGCCCGATCTGCTGCTGGCCGCCCGCCGCGGTTCGCCGCTGGCGATCGGCTACGGCGAGGGCGAAATGTACGTGGGCTCGGACGCGCTCGCACTCGCCCCCCTCACCAAGATGATCTCCTATCTCGACGACGGCGACTGGGCCGTGCTCACGACCGACAGCGTCCAGGTCTACGACCAGGCCGACAAGAAGGTGGCGCGCGAAGTGCGCGAGAAGGTGCTGTCGGGCGCATTGGTCGGCAAGGGCAATTTCCAGCATTTCATGCAGAAGGAAATTTTCGAACAGCCGGCCGTGATCGGCGACACGCTGCGCAGCTACGTCAATCCGGCCACGCATCGCGTGACCTTGCCCGAATTGCCGGTCGATCTTGCAGCACTCAAGCGCGTGCAACTCGTTGCGTGCGGCACGTCGTTCTATGCGGCAAGCGTAGCGCGCTATTGGATCGAGCAGCTCGCGCGCCTCCCCTGCGACGTCGAGATCGCGTCGGAATTCCGCTATCGCGACCCGGTGCTGGAAGAGGGCGGCTTGTCGATGTTCGTCTCGCAGTCGGGCGAGACGATCGACACGCTGTCGGCCCTGCGCTTTGCGCGCGGGCGCGGCCAGAAGATCGCGGCCATCGTCAACGTGCCCGAAAGCTCGATGGCGCGCGAATCTGATGCGTTGCTGGCAACCCATGCCGGCCCCGAGATCGGCGTTGCGTCCACCAAAGCCTTCACGACTCAGCTTGCCGTACTCGCCGCTTTTGCGTTTGCCGCCGCACGCGCGCGCGGCACGCAAAGCCCCGAGCGGCTTGCGGCATTGGCCCAGGCCATCGCCGGCATCCCGGAGAAAGTCTCGGCCGTGCTGGCGGCCGACGAGCATATAAGGGCCGCCGCCAAGATCGTCGCCCCGGCGCGCGACGTGCTCTATCTCGGGCGTGGCACGGCGTTTCCGATCGCGATGGAGGGTGCACTCAAGCTCAAGGAGATCAGCTACATCCACGCCGAAGGCTATGCCGCCGGCGAGATGAAGCACGGGCCCATTGCGCTGATCGCACCCGACGTACCGGTGATCGTGCTCGCCCCCAACGACGAATGGTTCGAAAAGACCGCGTCCAACGTGCAGGAAGTGCGCGCGCGCGGCGGCCAGGTCGTGCTGTTCTCGGACAAGGAAGGCATCGCCAAAATCGGCAATCTCGCGGTCGCGGCGATCGAATTGCCGCCGTGCGATCCGTTCGTGGCACCGATCCTCTATTCCGTTCCCGTGCAACTGCTCGCCTACTACGTGGCGCTCATCAAAGGCACGGACATCGACAAGCCGCGCAACCTCGCCAAGAGCGTGACGGTCGAGTAGCGGGCGGGTATAGTACGCCACAAACAAGCCAAATTTTCTGGGGAGAAAAACATGGCCGAACCTGCCCGCGCAGCCCGCTACAGCGGCGTTGCTCTCAAGGACCCGTCGCTGTTCCGCCAGCAAGCCTATGTCGACGGCGCTTGGTGCGAAGCGGATTCAAAAAAGACGTTCGACGTCGACGATCCGGCCACGGGCACGTTGCTGGGACATGTGCCCGATATGGGCGCTGCCGAAACGCGCCGCGCCATTGAAGCTGCAGAGCGCGCCTTTGCCACGTGGCGAAAGGTGCCCGCCAAGCAGCGCGCTGCGGTCTTGCGCAAATGGCACGACCTCATGATGGCGAACGCCGACGATCTCGCCCTGCTGATGACGATGGAGCAGGGCAAGCCTTTGGCCGAATCGAAGGGCGAAGTCGGCTACGCCGCCTCGTTCCTCGAATGGTTCGCCGAAGAAGCCAAACGCGCCTACGGCGACGTGATCCCGACGACCGCCAACGACCGCCGCTACGTCATCACGAAGGAGCCGATCGGCGTCGTTGCCGCGATCACGCCGTGGAACTTCCCCGCCGCGATGATCACGCGCAAGGCGGGCCCGGCGATTGCGGCGGGCTGCACGGTCGTGCTGAAACCCTCCGAACTCACGCCGTTTTCGGCATTGGCGCTGGCCGAGCTTGCCGAGCGCGCCGGCTTGCCCAAGGGCGTGTTCAATGTCGTGACGGGCGACGCACCGTCGATCGGCAAAGAGATCACCGGCAACCCGATCGTGCGCAAGCTTGGCTTCACGGGCTCGACCGAGATCGGCAAATTGCTGATGGCACAATGTGCGGGCACGGTCAAAAAAGTCTCGCTCGAACTGGGTGGCAACGCGCCCTTCATCGTGTTCGACGATGCCGATCTCGACGCGGCCGTCGAGGGCGCACTCGCCTCCAAATACCGCAACACCGGGCAGACTTGCGTGTGCGCCAACCGCTTCCTCGTGCAGGACGGCATTTACGATGCGTTCGCCGCGAAGTTTGCCGCCGCCGCCATGAAGCTCAACCCGGCACCGGGCACGGAGGCGGGCGCGAGCCAGGGTCCGTTGATCGAGAACGCGGCCGTCGATAAGGTCGAGCGCCACATCGCCGACGCGCTCGCCAAGGGGGCCACATTGCTCACCGGCGGCAAGCGCCATGCGCGCGGCGGGCGTTTCTTCGAACCCACCGTGCTGGCGGGTGTCACCGCGCAGATGCTCGTCGCGCGCGAGGAAACATTCGGGCCGGTCGCACCCTTGTTCCGCTTCAAGACCGACGACGAGGCGGTCCGCATGGCCAACGACACCGAGTTCGGCTTGGCGGCGTATTTCTACAGCCGCGACATTGGCCGCGTGTGGCGTGTGTCCGAAGCGCTCGAATACGGCCTCATCGGAGTCAATGCCGGCGTAATCGCAACGGCCGAAGTGCCGTTCGGCGGCATGAAGGAGTCGGGGATCGGCCGCGAAGGCTCCAAATACGGCCTCGAGGAGTTCATGGAGGTCAAATACGTCTGTATGGGCGGGCTCTAGGCCAGCCGTTGGGTGCATTGGCTTGTTGGGGCGCGGCGCGCTAAACTGGTGTTCCATCAAGCCGTTCAGGCGAGTCGCCCCATGCCGTCGGAGACCCGGTTCATCTTTTTCGAAACTGGCGAGCTTTTGCGCGCAAGTCTCGATTGGGCCGTCGCCAACGGCAAGAAGATCGGCAAGGCCAAACCTTCGCGTCTGCATGTCGATCTCGAAGCGTTGGCCGTCAGCGTGCATTTCGACGTGAAGGGTGCCGAGCAGCCGACCATCCCGCCGCTCGAACTCAAAAGCGAACATCTGCAGACGGCCCTGCTGACCTTGTGCCGCAAGCAGAAGATCCCGCTGCCGATGAAATCCGCCAAAACGCTGATCGCACTCCAGAACCAGATCACCTTCATGATCACGCTGACGAACGAAAACGACGCGCCCAAGATCAAGATCGAATACGCCGATTGAGAGGCCGCCATGTCCGCCGACGGCTCGGACCTCGCCGCAGCATTGTCTTTCGCCGCCAAAGCCCTGTTCTATTTTGCCGCCATCCGCATCGTGACGACCGCGGTCGTCGCGGCCTCGCTGCCTGCGGGTGCTGCGCGCGAGTCTGAATTGCGCTGGCGGCTCTTGTATCTCGACCGTTGGCCTGCCTATGTCTTCACAGCCGCGTGGCTCGTCTATTTCGGGTACGCGGCCCTTGGCGCTGAATCCGTGTGGACGCCGTCGGCGGCGGCTTTTCTTGCGGGGCTCACGCTGGTGCCGGTGCTGTGGAGCAAGCGCTTCGGCCGCTACGATTACGCGCCTTCGCTCGCCGTCTACGCCGACGTGCGGCGCGTCTATCGCCGCCAGATCGCGTGGCTGACCGTGGCGTCGATCGCTGGTATGGTCCTGCTGTTCGACGCCGTTTGAGGAAAATCAGTTTATGGACAGTTTCGACTTCGATCTCTTCACGATCGGTGCGGGCTCGGGCGGCGTTGCCGCCTCGCGCCGGGCGGCGAGCTACGGCGCGCGCGTGGGCATTGCCGAGAATTGGCGCGTGGGCGGCACCTGCGTGCTGCGCGGCTGCGTGCCCAAGAAGCTGCTCGTCTACGGCACGCATTTCGCGCACGAGATGGAAGACGCGCGCGGCTTCGGCTGGGACGTGTCGGGCGCGCTCGATTGGGGCAAGCTCGTCGCCGCCAAAAACGCTGAGACCAAGCGCCTGGAAGGCATCTACCAGACGATGCTCGACAACGCGAAGGTCGAGACGTTTCTGGGGGCGGCCAAGCTCGTCGACGCGCACACGGTCGCGATCGGCGACAAGCGCATTACGGCCAAATACATTCTGATCGCAACCGGCGGGTGGCCCGAGCGGCCGGCCATACCGGGCATTGCGCACAGCATCACCTCGAACGAAGCGCTCGACCTCACGTCGCTGCCGCGCCGTGTCACGATCGTCGGCGGCGGCTATATCGCGGTCGAGTTCGCAGGCATCTTCCGCGCGGCCGGCTCGGAAGTGACCCTCGTCGTGCGCGGCCCCAAAATCCTGCGCGGCTTCGACGAAGACGTGCGCGACCATCTGACGTCCGAACTCGTGCGCCAGGGGATCGAGATCCGCGCCAACTCCAAAGTGGCGCATATCGACAAGATCGGCTGGATCCTGCGTGCGGCCCTCGAAGACGGCAGCTCGCTCGACACCGAGCAGATCATGTACGCAACCGGCCGCGTGCCCAATGCCGACGGGCTCGGGCTCGAAGAGATCGGCGTCGTGCGCGACAAGGCCGGTGCCGTCGCGGTCGACGAATGGCAGCAGACGAGCGTGCCCGGCATCTATGCGGTCGGCGACGTCACCAACCGCATCAATCTCACGCCCGTCGCGATCGCCGAAGGGCGCGGTTTGGCCGAGACTTTGTTCAACGCGAACCCGACAACCGTCGACCACAACGACATCGCCTCGGCCGTGTTCAGCCAGCCGCCGGTGGGCACTGTGGGCTTGAGCCAGAGCGATGCCGAGCGGCTGCACGGCATCGACGGTGTGGACATCTATCGCGCGGTGTTCCGGCCGATGAAGCACACGCTGTCGGGCCGCCAGGAAAAGACGCTGATGAAGCTCGTCGTCGAAGCGGCGACGGGCCGCGTGCGCGGCTTGCACATGGTCGGCACCGATGCGCCCGAGATTGCGCAGGCGTTTGCCGTGGCCGTCAAAGCCGGCCTCACCAAGAAGGATTTCGACCGCACGATCGCCGTGCATCCGACGGCGGCCGAAGAATTCGTGTTGATGCGCGAGAAGGTGAAGCGCTGACTAGAGCTTCGGCAGCCACGCATCCGTTCGGCCGAGCCAGTAGTACGCGGTAAGGCCGACCAGCTCCGAGAGCGCGCTCGCGATCATGGGCAGGCTCGCATCGAAGCTGCGCGGCAGCGACCAATCGTTGGCATCCTGCGGCAGCGCGCGGTAGCCGACCGGGTAGGGGATCACATTCCAGCCCGCTTTGCGAAAACAGCCCAATGCGCGGGGCATGTGGAAGGCCGAGGTCACGAGGAGCCACGTTTCGCCTGGCTTGGGCTTGGCGAGGTCAAAGCTGTTGCGCGCGTTTTCGAACGTGTTGCGCGACTGCTCTTCGAACTCGACGCGCGCTGGATCGAGCCCCAAAACGGGAAGCAGAATGCGCGCCCCGGCCGCATCTGTCGTGGCCGGGTCGAGCGGATTGCCCGAGCCACCGGAATAGACGATGCGCATCTGCGGATAGCGGCGCGCCAAATCGGCTGCCGCCACCTGGCGCATCGGCGGGCCGCCCGGCGACAGTGGCCGGGCCTGCAGCAGAACATTGTTGGCGTCCCCGCCGAGCACGACGATGCCGTCGATATGCGCCGGCAATGCGGCGGGTGCTGGGATGCGCTCTTCGAGCCATACGCTCAGGCTTTCGCCGAGGGGAAGCGTGCCGATCGCGATTTGGAGTGCGAGAATGCTCGTCAGAAGCGCGCGCGCCGCACCCCGCCACCGCGTCCACAGCAGTACGATACCCACAACGAGGCCGACATAAAGCGGCAGCCGCAGATCGATCGCCAATCCGACGATTTTCGAAAGCCAAAACAGAAGCGTTTGCGTGTCCATTTCGGGCGCCATGTGGCCTCGCGCCCGCGATTCCGTCAAGAAGCTGCTGCAGATGCGGACATCTGCATATAAATTGGGCGGTGAAATCGTGTTGGCGTCGTGCATCGGCCCATGCGGCCATGGCACGGCAGTTGCTCCGCCGAGCACACATGTCGGTCGATGCAAGACGCAACGCCGGACAAACAACCTTAATCGAGGGGAGAGCGAGCATGGATTTCGACAAACTGTCGCGCCGGACTGTTCTTAAATCGGCAGCTGCGACTGGGTTGGTGACGGCCTTGGGTGCGCGCGCGGCCAATGCTCAAGCCCCGCTCGTGGTCGGAGCCATCTATGTCGGCCCGCGCGACGATTTCGGTTACAACCAGGCGCATGCGCTCGGCATTGCCGAGCTCAAGAAGGTGCGCGGCGTCAAGGTCGTCGAAGAAGAAAACGTGCCCGAGACGATCGCCGTCCAGAAGACCATGGAATCGATGATCCAGCTCGACGGCGCCAAGCTCATCGTCGCCACGTCGTTCGGCTATTTCGATCCGCACATGCTGGCGATGGCCGCCAAGTTCCCGCAGGTCGAATTCCGCCACGCGGTCGGGTTGTGGGACGAGAAGAAGCACCCGAAGAATGCCGGCTCCTATTTCGGCTATCTCGACCAGGCCCACTATGTGAACGGCGTCGCCGCCGGTCTCGTGACCAAGACCAAGAAAATCGGCTTCATCGCCGCCAAGCCCATTCCGTCGCTGTTGCGCAACATCAACGCCGTCCTGGTGGGTTTGCGCAAGAACGTGCCCGACGCGACCGTGACCGTTATCTTCACGGGCGACTGGTCGCTGCCGGTGCGCGAAGCGGAGGCCACCAACGCGCTGATCGATGCGGGCTGCGATGTGATCACCTGCCACGTGGACAGCCCCAAGGTCGTGGTGCAGACGGCCGAGCGGCGCGGTGCGATGGTGCTCGGCCACAATGCGAGCCAGGCCTCGCTCGCCCCGCGCGGCTTCATCACCGGTGCGGAATACAAGTGGGAGACGATCTACCAAGGCTTTGCGGGCAACCTTGCCAAGGGCGAGAAGCTGCCGAACTGGGTGCGCGGCGGCTACGATCTCGACTTTGTGCGCAACACGGCCTACGGCGCGGCGGCGACAGAGCCTGCGCGCCGCGCGGCCGATGCCGCGATCGCCGACATGAAGGCCGGCAAGCCGATTTTCGTCGGCCCCTTCAAGGACAACAAGGGTGCGGTCGTCGGCACCAAGACCTACGACAACTACGCGCCCGAGCTCGAGGGCATGAACTATCTGATCGAAGGCGTGGTCGGCTCGACGAGCTGACGGAAGCGTTCGTGGACGCAAGCCCAGCCGCATCGCCCGCACCGGGGGGACTCGTTTCCGCCGGTGCGGGTGCGCGCCTTCGCCAAGCCGCCGAATACATCGCGATCCCGCTTTTTGCACTCGCGGTTTCGGCTTTTCTGTTTTCGCTGTTCTTGCTCGCACTCGGCCATTCGCCGGACGAGTTCTTTTCGCTGCTGTGGCGCGGTGGTTTTGGCACCGCGTTTTCGTGGCGCAACACGCTGCAGCGCGCGGCACCCTTGGTGCTGACGGCTTTGGCGGTCGCGATCCCGGCGCGTATTGGCCTCACCATCATCGGCGGCGAAGGGGCCGTGGTGCTGGGCGGGCTTGCGGCCGCCGCAATCGCCATCCCGCTTGCAGGGACGGTACCCACGCTCCTGCTGCTCGGCTGCATGGCGATCATCGCGGCATCGGTGGGGGCAGGTTGGATCGGCCTTGCGGGCTATCTGCGCCATGCGCGCAACGTCAATGAGACGATCTCGAGCCTCTTGCTGGCCTATATCGCCATCGCGATTCTGAATTTCACGGTCGAAGGGCCGTTGCGTGATCCAGGCTCGCTCAACAAACCTTCGACCCCGCCCATCGGGCGCGAAAACATGCTCGCACCCGTGCCGGGCCTCGAAGTGCCGTGGGCGCTGGTCGCGGGTATTGCGGTCGCGATCGCACTCCATCTGCTCATGTCGCGCACGACGTTCGGCTTTGCCGCCCGCGTGACCGGCGGCAATCCGCGTGCGGCGCGTGCGCAAGGTCTGCCGGTCGGCCGCCTAGTCGTGCTGTGCACGGCGATTGCGGGTGCCTGTGCAGGGCTCGCCGGTTTCTTCGAGGTCGCGGGTATTCACGGCAATGCCAATGCGGCGTTGGCCGCAGGCTACGGCTATACGGGTATCCTTGTGGCGTTTCTGGCACGCCACAACCCGATCGCGGTTGTCCCCGTCGCGATCCTGTTCGGCGGCATTGCGGCGGCGGGCGGCCTCATCCAGCGCCGCATGGGCCTGCCGGACGCAACCGTGCTGCTGCTGCAGGCAACCGTGTTCGTGGTGTTGCTTGCGAGCGAAACGCTCTACGGCCGCTTGCGCTTCTTCAAAATTGGGGGCGCGCGCATGAGTGATCTTGCAACCCTTGCGACCGTCTTGTTCGCGATGATCGGCGGGGCGATCCGAGTCTCGACGCCATTCCTGTTCGTGTCGCTGGGCGAGTGCGTGACCGAGAAAGCGGGCCGCATCAATCTCGGGCTCGAAGGCACGCTCGTGCTAGGGGCGATGGCCGCCTACATGGTCGCCTACGAGACCGGCGATCCGTGGCTCGGCGTGCTCGCGGCGGGGTGTGCGGGCCTGATCCTCGGCGTCATGCACGCAACCTTGTGCAGCCTGCCGCGCGTCAACGACGTTGCGATCGGCATCGCGCTTATGAGCTTCGGCACCGGCCTCGCGTTCTTCTTCGGCAAACCCTACATCCAGCCGCAAGCGCCGCGCCTGCCGTCGGTCGAACTGGGCGGCTGGATCGGCAATCCGCAATTGGCCGAAGCGCTGACGATCAATCCGCTGTTTTTCATCGGCGTGGCGCTGGCGTTTTTCCTGCGCTGGGCGTTCGACAATACGCGCTACGGCTTACTGTTGCGCATGGCGGGCGATTCGGTTGCGGCGTCGCGCGCGATGGGCGTGTCGGTCGATGGCGTGCGGCTCGCTGCAACGGCAACCGGCGGTTTTCTCTCCGGCATCGGCGGTGCGTTTCTGTCGCTCTATTATCCGGGCAGCTGGAACGAAGCTTTGTCCTCGGGCCAGGGCTTGATGGCGGTCGCCCTCGTGATCTTTGCGCGCTGGGATCCGCAGCGCTGCTTTTACGCGGCGATGCTGTTCGGTGCGGCGGGTGCGCTCGGGCCGGCGTTGCAGTCCGTCGGCATCGTGAAGGGCTATTATTTCTTCAACGCGGCCCCCTACATTCTCACCTTGCTGATCATGATCGGCGCTGGGCGCAACGGCAAAGCCGCGCGCGCGATGCCGAGCGAATTGGGAGTCCAGCGATGAGCAGCGCACTGCGCCAAATCGTGTCGCGCCCCTATCCGTGGCCGTTCGACGGGCATCTTTCGCGCGACAACACGGCGCTGATCGTGATCGATATGCAGATCGATTTCTGCGGCCCCGGCGGCTATGTCGACACGATGGGCTACGATATTTCGCTCACGCGCGCACCCATCGAGCCGATCCAACGCGTGCTGGCGGCGTTTCGCGCACGCGGCATGCCGGTCTTGCACACGCGCGAAGGCCATCGCCCCGATTTGGCAGACCTGCCCGCCAACAAGCGTTGGCGCTCGCAGCGCATCGGGGCGGGGATCGGCGATCCCGGCCCGTGCGGGCGCGTGCTGGTGCGCGGCGAGCCGGGTTGGGAGATCATCCCGGAGCTTTCCCCGCTGCCCGGCGAAACCGTGATCGACAAGCCCGGCAAGGGCTCGTTCTGCGCGACCGACCTCGATCTCATCTTGCGCCAGCGTGGCATTCGCAACATCGCCCTCGCAGGGATTACGACCGACGTGTGCGTGCACACGACGATGCGCGAAGCCAACGATCGCGGCTACGAATGCGTGATGCTGGCCGATTGCTGCGGGGCGACCGATGCCGGCAATCATGCGGCCGCCCTCAAGATGGTCGAGATGCAAGGCGGGGTGTTCGGGGCAGTTGCCGACAGCCACGCTTTGATTGCGGGGCTGCCGTCATGAGCGGTGCGATCGGCCTTGCCACCGTCGGCATGACGAAGATCTTCGGCGACTTCACGGCGCTGGAAGACGTATCGATCGACGTGCGTGCGGGCGATTTCCACGCGTTGCTCGGCGAGAACGGGGCCGGCAAATCGACGCTTGTCAAATGCATGATGGGTTTCCAGCCGCCGACGCGCGGCCAGGTGCTGCTCGACGGCAAACCGGTTTCGATCGCCGATCCGCGCGCGGCGCGCGATCTCGGCATCGGCATGGTCTACCAGCATTTCACGCTCGTACCCTCGTTCACGGCTGCCGAAAATCTCGTGGCCGCGCGTGGCCATGTGCCGGCCGTAGTCGATTGGGGCAAGGAGCGCAAAGCCCTCGACAAGTTCCTCGAGACTACGCCGTTCCTCGTTCCTCTCGACCGGCCGGTGCGCGAGCTGGCGGCCGGCGAGAAGCAGAAGCTCGAAATCCTGAAGCTGCTTTATCTCGACCAGCACTTTTTGATCCTCGACGAGCCGACCTCGGTGCTCACGCCCGGCGAGGCCGACGAGATATTGGGGCTGCTGCGCGGCATGACCGATGCGGGTCTCGTCAGCGTGCTGATGATCACGCACAAATTTCGCGAGGTGAACGCGTTTGCGCGGAACCTGTCGGTGCTGCGGCGCGGCCGCTTGGTCGGGTCAGGGGCCGTGGGGGCCGTTACAACCGCCGAGATGACGCAAATGATGGTCGGCGACGCCGTCCCGCGCCCGCGTTCGGCGCGCGTTACGCAAGCGCCGGCGGCCGACGCCAAGCGCGCGCTCGAGGTGATCGCCCTCTACGCGTCGGACGATGCCGGCACGCCGCGCGTGCGCGAGCTTGATCTGCATGTCGAGCCCGGCGAAATCCTGGGCATTGCCGGCGTGTCGGGCAACGGCCAGAGCGAGTTCATCGAGGCTTTGACCGGCCAGCGGCCGATCGACGACGGGCGCGTGTTTGTGGCGGGCCAGCCTTTCTCGCCGACGCGTGCGGATTTCGCGCGCTTCAAGGTGTTCGGCCTGCCCGAAGAGCCCTTGCGCAACGCGGCTGTGCCGCGCATGTCGGTCGCCGAGAATATGGCGCTGCGCAGCTTCGACCGCGCCCCTATCGCGGGCGTGTTCGGTTGGCTGCGGCCGGCGACGATGCACGCGCGCGCGCGCGATCTTGTGGCGCGCTATCGCGTGAAGACGACGTCGATCGATGCGGCCATCGAGACGCTTTCGGGCGGCAACGTGCAGCGCGCGATCCTGGCGCGCGAATTGTCGGAGGCGGTCGATCTGCTGATCGTCGTCAATCCGTGTTTCGGTCTCGATTTTTCGTCGGCTGCCGAGATCCGCAACCAAATCCTCGAAGCGCGCAACAAAGGCACGGCTGTGCTGCTCGTCTCCGAAGATCTCGACGAAATCCTCGAACTCGCCGACCGCGTCGCAGTAATGAGCCAAGGCCATATCGCGATGACGGCCCCCATCGGCGAGACCGACCGCAACGCGATCGGCCGCGCCATGGCGGGGCATTGACCAGCCATGGCGATCGCGATTCCCGCACAGCCTTATGCGTTTGCGCTCGACGAAGCGTCGGTCGCCCTCGTGGTCATCGACATGCAGCGCGATTTCGTCGAGCCCGGCGGCTTCGGTGCTTCGCTCGGCAACGACGTGTCGCGGCTCGAAGCGATCGTGCCGACGGTCGCGCGCCTGTTGGCATTCGCGCGTCGGCGCGGGTGGCGCGTGCTGCATACGCGCGAGAGCCATTGCCCCGATCTTTCCGACTGCCCGCCCGCCAAGCGCCTGCGCGGCAATGCGGCACTTCGCATCGGCGACGCAGGACCGATGGGCCGCATCCTTGTGCAGGGCGAGCCCGGCAATGCGATCCTCGAGGCGGTGGCGCCCATCACGGGCGAGACGGTCGTCGACAAGCCCGGCAAGGGCATGTTCTACGCGACGGACGTAGCCGACATCCTCGCGAACTGGGGTACCACGCAGCTGGTTTTTGCCGGTGTAACGACCGAAGTGTGCGTGCAAACCTCGATGCGCGAGGCCAACGATCGCGGCTTCGAATGCCTGCTGGTCGAGGATGCGACGCAAAGCTATTTCGAGGAATTCAAGCAAGCAACGCTCGCCATGATCCGCGCGCAAGGTGCTATTGTCGGCTGGACGACGCCTCTAGCGGCCCTCGAAGGCGCTCTAGAGGACTGAAACGAAACAAAAAATCGTTTGGTTGCGGTTGCGAAGGCCGCCCTATAGTTTATCCCCAACCGAGTTTGGGGATAGACCATGCCTGCCAAATGGACGCCAGATAGCTGGCGTGCGCGCACCGCACGCCAAATGCCCGTTTACCCCGACGCCGCCGCTTTGGCGGGCGTGGAAAAGCGTTTGGCCGGATATCCGCCGCTGGTTTTTGCAGGCGAAGCGCGCGAACTCAAAGCCCAGCTCGCCAAGGCGGCCGAGGGCAAGGCAGTACTCCTGCAGGGCGGCGATTGCGCGGAGAGCTTCGCCGAATTCTCGGCCAACAACATCCGCGATACGTTCAAGGTCATCCTGCAGATGACCGTCGTGCTGATGTATGCGGGCGGTCTGCCGGTCGTGAAAGTGGGCCGCATGGCCGGCCAGTTTGCCAAGCCGCGCTCGTCGGACGTTGAGACGGTCGGCGATACGACCTTGCCCGCCTATCGTGGCGACATCATCAGCGGCATCGAATTCACCAAGGAAGCGCGCACGCCAGATCCCGAGCGCATGATCCAGGTCTATTCGCAGTCGGCCGCCACGCTCAATCTGCTGCGCGCCTTCGCGCGTGGCGGCTATGCGGACCTCCATCGCGTGCATGGCTGGACGCAGGGCTTCATCGACCGCAGCCCGGCGGGCGAGCGTTTCCGCGAGCTGGCCGACCGCATTTCGGACTCGCTGCAGTTCATGTCGGCCGTCGGCGTGACGGCCGAAGCAGCCCCGCAGATCCGCGAAGCCTCGTTCTTCACGAGCCACGAAGCGCTGCTGCTGCCCTACGAAGAAGCGCTCACCCGCGTCGACAGCACCACGGGCGATTGGTACGACTGCTCGGCGCACATGGTGTGGATCGGCGACCGCACGCGCCAGCTCGACGGGGCGCACGTGGAATTCTGCCGCGGCATCAAGAACCCGATCGGCCTCAAATGCGGGCCGACGAGCGATCCCGACGAACTCATCCGCTTGATCGACGCGCTCAATCCCGAAAACGAGGCGGGGCGCCTCACGCTGATCGCGCGCATGGGCGACGACAAGGTCGCGGCCAAGCTGCCGCCCTTGCTGCGCCGCGTGGCGCGCGAGGGCCGCAAGGTCGTGTGGAGCTGCGATCCGATGCACGGCAACACGATCAAGTCGGCCTCGGGCTACAAGACGCGGCCCTTCGAGCGCATCCTTGCCGAGCTGCGCGGTTTCTTCGATGCGTGCGGTGCCGAGAGCGTGTTTGCGGGCGGCGTGCATTTCGAGATGACCGGCCAGAACGTGACCGAGTGCACGGGCGGGGCCGAGGCCATTCAGGATGCCGCCCTTGGCGACCGCTACCACACGCATTGCGACCCGCGTCTCAACGGCGCGCAGGCACTCGAACTCGCGTTCCTGCTCGCCGAAAAGCTGCGCGCCCAGACGAGTGCCCAGACGCGGCTGCGCGCGGTCGGCGAAGACGACTAGCCGTCTCGACCCGTCTCTAGCTTCCGAAAGGCACCGCAATGGCCGATGGCCGCGCGTCCGATGCATCCGCCGCTTCGTCGTTGATCCGCCGCCCGACGGCCGACGAAGTGTCGGCTTTGACCGACCATTATTTCAATCGCACGAAGGCCGCTGTTGCGCGCTTTGGCGACAAACGCGTTACCTATGCGGTGTTCATGCGCCGCCCGGTCGTGTGTGCGCCGCGCCTCGCCATCGAATGGCTTGAGACGATCGCGACCGCGCGCAAGACCAAGTTCGACATCGATCTGCGCCACAAAGAAGGCGAATGGACGGGGGCGGGTGATCCGATCATGTACGTGTCGGGCTCGCTCTATGAACTCGTCGATCTCGAGACGATCTATCTGCAGAAGCTGGGCCCGGCTTGCGTTGCCGCCTACAACGCCTACACGATGTGCGTGGACCTACCGCGCACCGCCTTCCTCGCGATGGACGCGCGCCATTGCGCGGGCTCCGAAATGGCCGAGATGATGGCTTATGCCGCATCCGTGGGCTCGGCTGCGGCCAAGGCGGAAGTCGGCGCCAAAGGGTTCGTTGGCAACGCCACGGACGCGACTGCGCATTATTTCGGCCAAACCGGCGGTTTCGGCACGATGCCGCACGCGCTGATCGGCTACGCGGGCTCGACCGTGCGTGCGGCCGAAATGCTGCTGGATCTTTTGGGCACGCAGAACGTGACCGTGCTCGTCGACTATTACGGCCAGGAAGTAACCGACGCGCTCGCGGTTTGCCGCCGCTTTCCCGACGTGGCCGCCTCGGGCCGCCTGTCGGTGCGGCTCGACACGCATGGCGGGCGCTATGTCGAAGGGCTCGATCTCGGCAAATCCTACGCGGTCCTCGAGCGCAACGCGCCGCTCAGCTTGCGCGGTTACCGCACCGAGCAGGAGCTGCGCTATCTGACCGGGACCGGCGTTTCGGCTGCAGCCATCTGGCACATGCGCGAAGAGCTCGACCGCGCCGGGTTCAGCAAAGTGCGCATCGTGGCCTCGTCCGGCTTCACACCCGCCAAATGCAAGACAATGGCGGTCGCGAACGCGCCCATCGACACGGTGGGCACGGGTTCGTACCTGCCGGAAGTGTGGACCGAAACCTACGCGACGTCCGACATCGTCGAATATGACGGCCAGCCGTCGGTCAAGGTCGGGCGCGAGTTCTTGCTGCGCAAATGACGCTCGCCACGCGCTTCACAAAGGCCCTGGGCCTTCTCCATCCCATCGTGCAAGCGCCGATGGCGGGCGGCATGACCACGCCGGCCCTCGTTGCCGCTGTGTCGAACGCGGGCGGGCTCGGCTCGTTTGCGGCCGCGACCGTCGCCCCCGAGGCGATCCGCGCGCAGGTGGGCGCAATCCGAGCTGCGACCGACAAGCCGTTTGCAGTCAACCTGTTCGTGCTGCCGCCGACACAAGCGAAGGACTCTGAAGTCGCGTTTGCCAATGCGCTCTTGGCCAAATACCGGCTCGAAGTCGGCATCGACAATAACGGTGCCCAGCCCGCCAAATGGGCCGAAGATTTCGAAGCGCAGTTCGAAACCGTGCTCGATCTCGCTCCGCCGGTGTTCAGCAGCACCTTTGGGGCTATCGGCACGCGCAAGACCGCTGCCCTTAAGGCGCGCGGCGTCTATGTCGTGGGCACGGCAACCAACGTCGCGGAAGCCAAATTGCTCGAAGAGCAGGGTGTGGACGCGATCCTCGCGCAAGGTGGGGAAGCGGGCGGCCATCGCGGCACGTTCCTCGGCCGCTTCGAGGATTCGCTGACCGGCACGCTTGTGCTGGTGCCGCAGATTGTCGATGCGGTGAAGGTGCCTGTGATCGCCGCAGGCGGCATCATGGATGGGCGCGGGCTTGCGGCCTGCCTCGCCTTGGGCGCTTCGGCCGCTGCCATGGGCACGGCCTTTCTCCTGGCCGAGCAGGCCGGCACGCATGCGCTGCACCGGGCCGCGATCGAAAGCGCCGACGACACGAAGACGGCGGTCACGCGCGCTTTCTCAGGGCGGCCGGCGCGCGGGCTTCGCAACCGCTACATCGAAGAAATGGCGCCGCACGCCGCCGAGATGCCCGCGTATCCCGTCACCAATGCGCTCACGGGGCCTTTGCGCGCGGCGGCGGCCGAGCAGGGCAAGCCCGATCTCATGTCGATGTGGGCCGGCCAAGGCGCAGCCCTTGCGCGCAGCGGCGATGCGGGCGACCTTGTGCGCAAGACGGCAGCTGCCGCCCAGGAAATTCTCGAAAAACTCGGGGGCAATTGATGCCGAAGCTCGAAAAAATGATCGAAGGCGCCATTTTCAGCAGCCGCTGGCTGCAGGTGCCGCTTTATTTGGGCCTCATCCTCGTGCTGCTGGTGCTGTGCGCCAAATTTTTCATGGTGCTGTTCAAGCTCGTGGTCGGCATGGGCGAGATGGACGAAGCCAAGATCGTGCTGATGGTGCTCGAGCTTGTCGACGTCGTGATGGTCGCCAACCTCATCGTGATGGTCGTGATTTCCGGCTACGAGAATTTCGTGAGCCGTCTCGACATCGAGGGCCATGGCGAAAAACTGTCCTGGTTCGGCAAGCTCGATGCGGGCTCGCTGAAGATCAAGCTTGCGTCGTCGATCGTCGCGATCTCGTCGATCCATCTCCTGAAGGCGTTTCTCGACGCCGGCGAAATCTCCAACGACAAGCTCTTGATGCTGGTCGTGATCCACATGACCTTCATCGTTTCGGCGCTGATGCTGGCCTATCTTGACAAGATGCTCGGCCAAAAATCCGCCGGCGGCAGCTGAGCGATGGCGGAAAGCTTCGTCCTGGCGCTGGCACAGGTCAATCCGCGCGTCGGCGACATCGCGGGCAATCTCGCGCTTGTGCGCGCGGCTCGCGCGCAAGCGGCTTCGGCGGGTGCGGATCTGGTGCTGCTGCCCGAACTCGTGCTGTCGGGCTATCCGCCCGAAGATCTCGTGCTGAAACCGGCGTTCCTGGCGGCCTGCCGCGAAGCGCTTGAGGCACTTGCCGCCGACACGGCCGACGGCGGGCCGGGCCTCGTGGTCGGCACGCCGTGGCTCGAAGACGGCAAACGCTACAACGCCATCTGCGTGCTCGACGGCGGCAAGATTGCGACCCAGCGCTTCAAGCACCATCTGCCGAACTACGGCGTGTTCGACGAAAAGCGCGTGTTCGACGCAGGCCCGCTGCCCGGCCCCGTGAATTTCCGCGGCGTGCGCTTGGGCCTCATGGTCTGCGAAGACATGTGGTTCGCAGACGTGGCCGAATGCCTCGTCGAAAGCGGCGCCGAGATCCTCGTTGTCCCCAATGGTTCGCCGTTCGAAACCGACAAGCTCGACCGGCGTTTGCAGCTTGCACTCGCGCGCAGCGCCGAAACCGAGTTGCCGCTCGTCTACGTGAACCAAGTCGGCGGCCAGGACGAGCTGGTGTTCGACGGTGCATCGTTCGTGCTGAACGCCGACCGCTCGCTGCCCGTGCAACTGCCGCAATTCGCGCAAGCGATCGTGGCCACACACTGGACGCGCGATGCGGCTGGCAAGCTCGTGTGCGCCGCTGCCGCACAAGCCGCACCGCTTGAACCGCTGGGTGCGATCTACGGCGCATTGACGCTCGGCTTGCGCGACTACGTCGAGAAGAACCGCTTCAAGGGCGTGATCTTGGGGCTTTCGGGCGGCATCGATTCCGCGTTGACGGCAGCACTCGCGGTCGATGCGTTGGGACCGTCGCGCGTGCATGCGGTGATGATGCCTTCGCGCTACACGAGCAAGGACTCGCTCGAGGATGCGGCCGCGTGCGCCACGTTGCTCGGCATCAAGCTCGACACTATCGCGATCGAACCAGCCGTTGCCGCTTTCGGCGCCATGCTCGAACCGCATTTTGCCGGGACCCAGCCCGACATCACGGAAGAGAACGTGCAGTCGCGCGTGCGCGGCCTCACGCTGATGGCGCTGTCGAACAAGTTCGGCCACATGGTCGTCTCGACCGGCAACAAGAGCGAGATGAGTGCAGGCTACGCAACGCTCTACGGCGACATGTGCGGCGGCTTCGCCGTGCTGAAGGACGTCTACAAGACGACCGTGTTCGCCCTGTGCCGCTGGCGCAACGAATATCGGCTTGAGGGGGCGCTTGGCCCTTCGGGGTCGGTGATGCCAGCGCGCGTGATCGAAAAGCCGCCGACGGCCGAATTGCGCGACGGGCAGACGGACGAAGCCTCGCTCGGGCCCTATTCGGAGCTCGACGCGATTCTGGCCGAACTCGTCGAAGGCGAGGCGGACGTGGCCGCGATCGTCGCCAAGGGCCACAAAGAGGCCGACGTGCGGCGCATCTGGCGCATGCTCGATCTTTCGGAATACAAACGTCGCCAGGCGCCGCCCGGCGTCAAAATCACCAGCCGTGCCTTCGGACGCGAGCGGCGCTATCCGATCACCAACGGCTTCCGGGGTTGAATTCTATGGTTCGCACGCGCTTCGCACCCTCGCCCACGGGGCGGCTGCATCTCGGCAATGTGCGCGCCGCTTTGCTCAACTGGCTCTTTGCGCGCCAGGCCGGCGGCAAATTTCTGCTGCGCCTCGACGACACCGATCGCGAACGCTCGACGCCGGAATTCGCGGCCGGCATCGAAGAAGATCTGCGCTGGCTCGGCCTTCAGTGGGACGAGTTCGCGCGCCAGTCCGATAGGCTTTCGAACTACGCGGATGCTGCCGAAAAGCTCAAAGCGAGCGGGCGGCTCTATGCCTGCTACGAGACGCCCGAAGAGCTGAAGCTGCGCCGCTTCGGCCAAGTATCGGACGGCGGCATCCAGGTCTACGACCGTGCAGCCTTGCGCTTGTCGGCCGCGCAGAAAGCCGATTACGAGGCTGAAGGGCGCCGCCCGCATTGGCGCTTTCTGCTGAATTGGGAAGAGACCGCGTGGGACGATCTCATTCGCGGCCACTGCACCTATCACGGTTCGAAAGTGTCCGATCCCGTGCTGGTGCGCGAAGACGGATCGCCGACCTACACGCTGGCCTCGGTCGTGGACGACATCGAACTCGGCGTCACGCATGTCGTGCGCGGCGAAGACCATGTGACGAATACCTCGGTGCAGATCCAGATTTTCGAAGCGCTGGGCCGTGCGGCAAGTGAAATTGCGTTTGCGCATTTCTCGCTGATCTCGGACGGCGGCGGGCATTCGCTGTCCAAGCGCCTCGGCTCGCTATCGCTTGCCGACCTGCGCGCCGAGGGTCTTGAGCCCGTCGCGATCGCGTCGCTGATCGCGCGCCTGGGCACGTCCGATCCGGTCGAGCCGCGCAGCACGCTTGCCGAACTCGTGCCCGGTTTCGCGTTCGAGAAGTTCAGCCGCGCTTCGCCCAAGCTCGACCCCGAAGACATTCTGCGCCTCAACGCCAAGATCGTGCACAAGCTCGAATTTGCGGACGTCGGCCATCGCCTGCCGGCCGGGGCCGACGCGCCCTTTTGGGAGACCGTGCGGCCCAATCTCGCCAAGGTGACCGAGGCGGCCGATTGGTGGGATCTTGCGCGCAATCCGGTCGCACCCGTCGTCGAAGACGCAGCGTTCCTGGCACAAGCCGCATCGCTGCTGCCGCCCGAGCCGTGGAGCGATGCCACCTGGAGTGCCTGGACCAAGGCGTTGGGCGAAGCCAGTGCGCGCAAGGGCAAGGCCTTGTTCATGCCGCTGCGCCTTGCGCTCACCGCGCGCGAGCACGGACCCGAGATGAAGGCGATGCTGCCGCTGCTCGGCCGCGCACGTACGCTTGCGCGCCTCGAGGGCAAGACCGCATGACGTCCCTCCATGTCCACAACACGCTGACACGGCGCAAAGAAAAGTTCGAGCCGCTCGATCCAGCACACGTGAAGATGTATGTGTGCGGCCCCACGGTCTACGACGACGCGCATATCGGTAACGCGCGGCCCGTCGTGGTGTTCGACGTGCTGGCGCGCCTGCTGCGCCGCCTCTATCCGAAGGTTACGTACGCGCGCAACATCACCGACATCGACGACAAGATCATCGTGCGCGCGGCCGAACGCGGCGTGCCTATCGACACGATCACCGCCGACACGATCGCCAACTACCATGCCGACATGGCCGCACTCGGCGCCTTGCCGCCCGACGTCGAGCCGCGCTGCACGCGCTCGATCCCCGGCATGCTCGCGATGATCGAAACGCTGATCGACAAGGGCCACGCCTACGCGGCCGAAGGCCATGTGCTGTTCGCGGTCGCAAGCTATGCCGAATACGGCAAGCTGTCGGGCCGGTCGCGCGACGAGCAGATTGCGGGCGCCCGCGTCGAAGTCGCCCCCTTCAAGCGCGATCCGGCCGATTTCGTTTTGTGGAAGCCTTCCACGCCGGACCAGCCGGGCTGGGACAGCAAATGGGGTCGCGGCCGGCCGGGCTGGCATATCGAATGCTCGGCGATGGCCAAGGACGTGCTTGGCATCACGATCGACATCCATGGCGGCGGTCTCGATCTCACCTTTCCGCACCACGAAAACGAAATCGCGCAGTCGCAATGCGCGCATGGCGGCGTGCAGTTTTCGAAATACTGGATGCACAACGGCTTCCTCGTCGTGAACGGCGAGAAAATGTCGAAGAGCCTCGGCAATTTCTTCACCGTGCGCGATCTGCGCGCGCGCGCACCCGGCGAGGCGATCCGCCTCTTGCTGCTGAAGACGCACTATCGAGCACCGCTCGATTTCACCGATGCCGGTTTGGCGGAAGCGAAGGTCGAGCTCGATTATTTCTACAATGCGCTCAAGAATGCGGGCGACGTCGAAGCGGCCACGACGGCGGCAGATACCGTTGTGGCTGCCCTGTGCGACGATCTCAACACCGCCAAGGCTATCGCCGAGATGCACGAGCTTGCGCGCACGCTCAACGCCACGCGCAGCGCGGCGGCCAAAGGTGCTTTGCTCGATGCGGGCCGTCTGCTCGGCCTGTTGCAGGCAGATGCGCAAGCATGGTTCAAACAGGGTGCGGATGATGCCGCCTGGATCGAAGATGCGATCGCGGCAAGGCTTGCGGCGCGCAAAGCGAAGAACTTCGCCGAGGCCGACCGCATTCGCGACGAATTGAAGGCCAAGGGCATCGTCTTGGAAGACGGACCCAAGGGTACGAGCTGGAAGCGGGACGGGTAACATGGGCGAGCGCGTCTATCTTTACGATTCGACGCTGCGCGACGGTGCGCAGACGCAGGGTGTGGATTTCGGCGTCGCGGACAAGATCGCGATCGCTAAAGCGCTCGACCGGCTCGGCATCGACTATGTCGAAGGCGGCTGGCCGGGGGCGAACCCCACCGACGACGCGTTTTTCGCAGGCTTGCCGAAGCTCGGCCATGCACGCGTAACCGCGTTCGGCATGACGCGGCGTGCGGGCCGCTCGGCCGGCAACGATCCGGGGCTGGCGGCCGTCCTCGGCTCGGCCGCACCGGCGGCCTGCCTCGTGGGCAAGACCTGGGATTTCCACGTCGAGCTCGCCCTCGGCGTGTCGAAGACCGAAAACATCGACATGATCGCCGACAGCTTGGCCGAAGCGATCAAGCGCGGCAAAGAGACGATGTTCGACGCCGAGCATTTTTTTGACGGCTACAAGGCAAACCCCGGCTTCGCACTCGATTGCCTGAAGGCGGCCGCCGCCTCCGGTGCACGCTGGATCGTGCTGTGCGACACCAACGGCGGCACTCTGCCGCACGAGATCGAACGCATTGTCGGCGAAGTCGCGAAGACGATTCCGGGCGATCGGCTCGGCATTCATTGCCACAACGACACCGAAAACGCCGTGGCGAATTCGCTGGCGGCGGTGCGCGCAGGGGCCCGCCAGATCCAGGGCACGCTCAATGGCCTTGGCGAGCGCTGCGGCAACGCCAACCTCGTGGCCTTGCTGCCGAGCCTTGTGCTGAAGATGGGCTACGAGACGGGCTGCGACGCCGAGCGGCTCACGCATCTCACGTCCGTGTCGCGCCTGCTCGACGAGCGCCTCAATCGCAGCCCGCAGCGCAATGCCGCCTATGTCGGCGAAAGTGCTTTTGCGCACAAAGGCGGCTTGCACGTGTCGGCGGTCGAGAAAGATCCCAAGACCTACGAACATGTGCCGCCCGAGGCGGTCGGCAATCGTCGCCAGGTCGTGGTGTCCGACCAGGCCGGGCGTTCGAACATTCTGGCGCGCTTCAAGGATATTGGGCTCGAGATCGAGCCAAAGAACCCGGCGATCGGCCGCATCATCGAGGCGATCAAGGCGCGCGAACACGAAGGCTACACCTACGACGGGGCCGACGGTTCGTTCGAACTGCTCGCCCGTCGCGAATTGCATGGCGTGCCGGACTATTTCCGCCTGATCTCGTTCCGCGTGATTTCCGAGCGCCGCTTCAATGCGCGCGGCGAGCTCGTGACGATGTCGGAAGCAACCGTGAAGCTCGACGTGGCATCCGACCGGCGCTTGACGGTGGGCGAGGGCAAGGGCCCGGTCGAAGCGCTCGACCGCGCGTTGCGCGCGGCCCTGCTGCCGTCTTATCCCGCCTTGGCCGAACTCAAACTCATCGACTACAAAGTGCGCATCTTGGCGCCGGAGCGCGCCACGGCCGCCGTCACGCGCGTGATGATCGAAAGTGCGGACGGGCATGCGCATGGCGACGTGCGCACGTGGGGCACTGTCGGCGTGTCCGAAAACGTGATCGAGGCGTCGTACGCCGCGTTGCACGATTCGATCACCTGGAAGCTCTATCGCGACGGCGCGCCGGCACCGGCCGAGTGATGCCGGCACAGCCGCAACCGCAGGCGCAGCTGAGCCCGGCGATCGTGCTGGTACGCCCGCAGCTCGCCGAGAATATCGGCACGGCTGCGCGCGCCATGCTCAATTGCGGCTTGACCGATCTGCGCCTCGTGCGCCCGCGCTGCGACTTTCCGGATGAGCGGGCCGTACGCGCCTCGTCGGGGGCCGATCGCGTGCTTGAAGCGGCACGCCTGTTCGACAGCGTCGAAGCGGCGGTGGCCGATCTTACGCGCGTCTACGCCACATGCCCGCGCGACCGCGACATGGTGAAGCCCGTGCTGGGGCCGCAAGCCGCGATCGCGGCCGCACGCGACGCGATTGCCGGTGGGGGGCGGGCGGGGTTCCTGTTCGGCGCCGAGCGCACGGGGCTCGAGAACGACGAAGTCACGCTTGCCGATGCAATGGTGCCGTTTCCTGTCAATCCGGAGTTCGACTCACTGAACCTCGCGCAGGCCGTGCTGCTGGTCGGCTGGGAGTGGGTGCGCGGCGTCGAGCCGTCCAATCCGGGCCGCGTGCGCACCGGCAAAAGCGAGCCTGCGACCAAAGACGAAGTGTCGGGCTTTCTCCTGCGTCTCGAAGTCGAGCTCGATGCGTGCGGATTCTTGCGCAACGAAAAAATGCGGCCGACGACGGTGCGGAATTTGCGCGCCTTTCTGCTGCGCGCGCGCCCGACGTCGCAGGAGATCCGCACCGCGCACGGGATGCTCACAGGTCTTGTGGAGCGTCCGCATCTGCCCGCAGGCGATAGATCGAAACGCGCTCGGCCCGACCGCGAAGCGTGAATTCGCCGGCAAGGTCGAAATCGTCGGGGGCTCCCGCCGCCGCATAGGTCGCTTCGCTGGCCAGCACCAAGGCCGTCTCGCCGTCCTGCATCAGCGTGTGTCCCAGCTCTTCGATGCGATGGGCGGCGTTCACCGTGTCGCCGAGGATCGTGTAGTTTAGGCGCAAGGAGCTTCCGACATTGCCGGCCACGACCAAGCCCGTATGCAGGCCCAAGCGCAGCCGCACATCGGCTTGGTCGGCCGAGGCTGCGATTGCGCGTGCCGCCGCAAGGGCCGCTTTGGCGTGGTTCGGCAGAGGTTCGGGCGCACCCCAAAACGCCATGATCCCGTCGCCCATGAATTTATCGACAGTACCTCCGCTCGCTTCGATCGCGGCAATTGCGAGGGCGAAGTGGTTGTTGAGCAGCGTGGCCGTTTCGGCCGGCGTCATGTTCTGCGAGCGCGTGGTAAAGCCCACGATGTCGGAGAACATCACCGTCACCTCGCGCGTCTGCGAGGCGATGCCCGTCCCGTCGCGGTCGCGTGCCAACACGCGCACGAGCTTGCGCGGCACGTAGGCCTCGAACCAGCGCAAGGCCGCGATGAGTCGGTTGAATGCTTCGGCTTGGTCGTCGAGTTCGCGAATGCTGCTGGCGGGCAGGGCTTGGGCGCGGCCGAAATCGAGTTCGGCCAATTGCGCTGCAGCCGCGGCCGAACGCTGGGTCGGCTGCGCAAGGCGCCGTGCGAGCAGGAAGGCCGCGACCACCGCAAGCCCCAGCACGCCGAGGCCCGCGAACGCCGCCAAGGCAAGCGAGCGCAGATTACCCGCAATGTCGCGCGCGGGGAAATGCGCGCCCACGGTCCAGGGCACGTCGCCGAAATCGGTGAGCCGACGGTACAAAAACAGATAGCGCGCGTTCTGGTGTTCGATCATGTGCGAGTTTTCGCTGTCGCGCAGCAAGGGCGCGTCGTTGCGCTCCGTCCACATGTTCGCCAGCACCGGATCGCCGATCTCGGCGAGACTCGGCAACGGATGCTCGGGCGACAGGCTTGCAAGGGCTTGCGGCATCCGCGCATGGGCCAGCACCGCCGCGTCGCCGTAGAGGATGAACGGCGTGCCGGCATATTCGGCCGCCGCCGAGCGCGCGACGATCGCGGCCATGTTGCCGAGCGGTATGATCGCGGCCAGCACGCCCACCAAGCGATCGCCCGCCCACACCGACTGGCGGCGATTGACGGCGGGGCCCGCTTGGCGCGGCAGAAACAGCAATTCGCCCCAGCGCCCGCCTTTGAAGCCCCGGCCTTCGGCGATACCGGCGACGGCGGCGGGATCGCCGCGCACGTCGACAATGCGGCGTTCGGGTGCGGCCTCGCCGCGGTCGATAACGACGGCGCGATAGTCGGCCGAAATAAAGATCAGCCGTTCGATGCTGTCGGTTCCCGACAAGGCACCCGTCAGCAGGTCGGCGATGCGGCCTTCGTCGTAAGCGGCATTGGGCTGGGCCAGCAATTCGGCCACGAAGGCAAGCTGTGCCGCCGCCGGGTCGAGTTCGGCGCGCACGCGGTCGGCCATGCGCTCGACGAGCTGGTTGCCATTGGCGCGGAAGAGGGCGGTCGCGGCCGAACCTGCGACGAAAAACTGGATCGCCAGCACGAGGGCAACCGCCAGCCCGACCAGCCCGACCATGGTCGAGGCTAGCACGGCGGCGATCCCGTAGCGTCGCCCTTTACGCCCAAGCCCTTGTAATTCCATGGAAAACTCGCGTTTGACAGAACCGAGCGGATGACTATACTCCGCGACCTTCGGACAAAGGCCGCCTGCCTGGCAAGGCTTTGCCCCGTTCACGCGAACGGGCCATTACCGGGCGATCGTTTGTCCTCCTTTTTTCGGCGGCGCGTTACGGGGTTGCGCCAGGCTCCACGAGGCCGCCGAGGAGAATATGAGACCATGTCGAAGCGTCAAGAGTCTAAGTACAAAATCAATCGCCGCCTCGGGGAAAACCTCTGGGGCCGCGACAAGAGCCCGATCAACAAGCGCGAATACGGCCCCGGCCAGCACGGGCAGCGCCGCAAGAAGCCGACAGATTTCGGCACGCAGCTGCGCGCCAAGCAGAAGCTGAAGGGCTATTACGGCAACATCACCGAGCGCCAGTTCCGCAAGATCTACACGGAAGCCATTCGCAAGAAGGGCGACACCTCGGAGAATCTGATCGGCTTGCTCGAGCGCCGCTTGGATGCGGTCGTCTACCGCCTCAAATTCGCGCCGACCGTGTTTGCGGCGCGCCAGCTCGTCAGCCACGGCCATGTGATGCTGAACGGCAAGCGCGCCGACATCTCGTCGATGTTCGTCAAGGAAGGCGACGAGATCAGCCTCAATCCGAAGATGCGCGAAAACGTCCAGGTGCTCGAAGGCGTGTCGAGCCAGGAACGCCAGGTTCCCGACTATCTCGAAGTCGTCGACCAGAAGGCGTTCAAGGGCAAGTTCGTGCGCACGCCGAAGCTGGCCGACGTGCCGTACCCGGTGCAGATGGAACCCAATCTCGTGATCGAATTCTATTCGCGCTGAGTTTTTTGTTTCGTCCGATCGAAGGAAGGCCGGTCCCTTTGGGCCGGCCTTTTTCGTTTTAGGCGGCTTTGCGCGCAGTCCCTTTGCTTTTGGCGGCCTTGGCGAGCCGCGCATCCTGCGCTTCCCAGCGCCGCGCGATCTCGTCCAGCGCCACGAACACGTCCGACAATTCGGCACCGCGCGTTGTCAGCGCGTAGGTCACCTGCGGCGGGATCGTGGCGGCGTATTCGCGCGACACCACGCCGGCGTTTTCGAGCAGGCGCAAACGCTCGGTCAGCATCTTGGCCGACACGCCCGCGACATGGCGCTTCAATGCGCCGAAGCGCGTCGGCCCTTGGCTGCGCAGGACCCACAGGATGTAGGTCGTCCACGGCCCCATCAGCAGTCGCAGAAGCGAATCCATCGGGCAGCCGCTTGGGCTTTGGCGCTTGGTCACGGGTACGGTCCTCGTCGAATTCGGTTTCGGATCGTCGATTTCGAAGTGACCCTAAATCTTAACATGGTTACTAAATCGTACCTACTTTACTTTCGATATCAGATCGCTGATATCTAGTCGGTAAATAAAAGTAACCGAATTGGGCGGCTGCCGCAAGCGGCCTTGCCCGCGGTCCCATACCAGCAGGAGAGCCTTATGGCCAAAGTAGCGATCGTTTATCACAGTGGTTTTGGACACACTAAAATCCTGGCCGAAGCCGTGGCGCGCGGGGCGGCCTCGGTCGCAGGTACGCATGTCGACCTCATTCCGGTCGCCGAAGCGGAAGCGAAGGTCGAAACCCTGAATGCGGCCGACGCAATCATTCTCGGCTCGCCCACCTACATGGGCAACGTCTCGGGCCCGTTCAAAAGCTGGATGGATTCGACCGGCAAGCTCTGGTACGGCCAACAGTGGAAAGACAAGGTCGCGGCCGGCTTCACCAACAGCGGCAACCCTTCGGGCGACAAGCTCAACACGCTGACCACCATGTGGGTGTTCGCCATGCAGCACTCAATGATCTGGGTGAGCCAGGGCGTGATGGCCGGCGAACAGGAAAACGGCGAAACCTTGAACCGCCTGTCGTCGTGGGGTGGTACGATGGCGACGTCGGCCAACGCCGAAGCCACACCCGACAATCCCAGCAAGGCCGACCAGGCGACGGGTGCAAAGCTGGGTGCGCGCGTGGCGACATTCGCCAAAAAGCTGAAGGGCTGATTTCGGCCCTCTGAAGGAAGGGGCAAAGTTGCGATGACAAACGAACTGCCGTCTCTGTTCGTGTCGCACGGTGCCCCGACCTTGAGCATCGAGGACGTGCCCGCGCGCGCGTTTCTGTCCGGGCTCGGTCAGACGATGCCGCGCCCGCGCGCGATTCTGGTGGCGTCCGCGCATTGGGAGACGGCGTCACCCGCCGTCTCGACCGCGACGAAGCCCGAAACGATCCATGATTTTTCGGGCTTCCCACGCGAACTCTACAGCATGCAATACGCAGCGCCCGGTGCGCCCGATGTAGCTGCACAGGCGATGGCCCTGCTCGACAAGGCCGGGCTCGACAAAGCCGGGCTCACGGCGACGGCCGATCCGCAGCAAGGGCTCGACCACGGGGCGTGGGTGCCGCTGCGCTTGATGTATCCGGCCGCCGACATTCCGGTCGCACAGATTTCGATCCAGCCGCATCTGGGGGCCGCGCACCATATCGCACTCGGTCGCGCACTCGCGCCGTTGCGCCGCGAAGACGTGTTGATAATCGGCTCGGGCGGGGCCGTGCACAACCTTCGCACCATCCGTTACGGAAGCCACGACGCCATCCCGGATTGGGCGCGGCATTTCGACGATTGGCTGGCCGTGCATCTCGAAACCGGTGACGATGCGGCGCTTGACGATTATCGCCGCCTTGCCCCGAATGCCGCCCAAGCCCATCCGCGCGACGAGCATCTGATGCCGGTGTTCGTGGCCTACGGCGCGGGCGGGGCAGGTGCGCGGGGAACGCGCATCCACTCAAGCTTCACGCACGGCTCGCTGTCGATGGCGGCATATTCGTTTGGCTAAAACGAAAACGGCGGCCTTTTCGGGCCACCGTTCGTGGAAAATCCCATGCGTTGAAACTCAGGCGAGTTTGACGTCCACGCCCTTGGTCTGCAGCATCTCGGCGAGTTCGCCCGTCTGGTACATCTCGCGCACGATGTCGCAGCCGCCGACGAATTCGCCCTTCACGTAGAGCTGCGGGATCGTCGGCCAGTTGGCGTATTCCTTGATGCCGTTGCGGATCTCGGGGTCCTCGAGCACGTTGATGCCCTTGAACTTCACGCCCATGTGGGTCAGCACCTGCACCACGGCCGAGGAAAAGCCGCATTGCGGGAACACCGGCGTGCCCTTCATGTAGAGTACGACGTCGTTCGACTTGATGTCCGTTTCGATGCGGTCTTTGACGTTGTCCATGGCGAATTCCTCGCTTGGGGGAAGGGGTCAGGCGCTGGCCGGGATCTCGGTCTGCAGCGCCATGGCGTGAAGTTCGTTGCCCATGCGCCCTTTGAGGGCGGCATAGACCATTTGGTGCTGCTGCACGCGGCTCTTGCCCTTGAAGAGGGCCGAGACCACGTGGCAGGCATAGTGGTCGCCGTCGCCGCGCAGATCGTCGATGCGCACGGAAGCGTCCGGCAAGGCCGTGCGGATCAGTGTTTCGATATCGGCGGCTTCCATCGGCATTGCGAATAACCCTAGTTTTTTCCGGACATATAATCCGGCAGCCAAGCCTCGTGCGCTGTGCGCAAAGCCTCAATCGATATAAGAGCAGCGCCATTGAGTGTCAATGTAGGCGCCTCTGCGACCGTCCCGAGAACGAGGGCGGGCACCTTTGCCTTCTTGGCGGCGGCCAACACGGTTTGGGGCTTCGCGGTCGTTACCAGATAGCGCGCCTGGTCTTCGCCGAACAGCAACGCCGGGGTGGGGTCTTTGAGGGTGAGGTCGAGGCCGCGCTTGCCCGCAAGCGCCATTCCTGCGATCGCGACGAGCAGGCCGCCGTCGGACAAATCGTGGCAGGCATTGACGCGGGCCGCTTGGATCAGCTTGCGCACGAAATCGCCGTTGCGCTTTTCGGCCTTGAGGTCGATGGGCGGGGGTGCCCCCTCTTCGCGGCCTTCGATCTCGCGCAAGTAAAGCGTGGCGCCGAGCCAGCCGGCGGTCTTGCCGATCAAGACCAGCGTGTCGCCCGCGTTCTTGAAGGCAAGGTCGGTGCGCTTGGAAGCGTCCTTGAGAATGCCCACGCCGCCGATGGTGGGCGTGGGCAGGATCGCCTGGCCGTTGGTCTCGTTGTAGAGCGACACGTTGCCCGACACGACCGGATAGGCGAGCGCCAAGCACGCTTTGCGCATGCCTTTGATGGCGCCCACGAACTGGCCCATGATCGCGGGCCGTTCGGGATTGCCGAAATTCATATTGTCGGTGATGGCAAGCGGCGTTGCACCAACGGCCGTGAGGTTGCGCCAGGTTTCGACGACGGCTTGCGCCCCGCCGATTTCGGGATCGGCTTCGACGTAGCGCGGGGTTGAATCGACGCACATGGCCAGCGCTTTTTGGGAGCCCGGCACGCCGACGACGGCGGCGTCGCCGCCGGGGCGCTGCAGCGTGTGGCCGCGCACCAGATGGTCGTACTGCTCCCAGATCCAGCGCCGCGAGGCGAGATCGGGGCAGCCCATGAGCTTCAGCAACGCCTTGCCCGGATCGCGCGTTGCGATCTTTTTGGCGTCGATCGTCTTGCGCTTGGGCGTCTTCTTCCAGGGCCGCGCATATTCGGGGCTTGCCTGCACCATGGGGGCGATTGGCATGTCTGCATCGACATGGCCGTTCTTTTTGACGACAAGCCGCCCGTTGGTCGTGAGCGTTCCGATGGTGGCGCAATCGAGCCCGTACTTTGCGAAGATCTTCTGGGCGACCTTCTGGCGATTGGGCTTGAGGATGATCAGCATGCGCTCCTGGCTTTCGGAGAGCATCATCTCGTAAGACGTCATGCCGGTTTCGCGCGCGGGCACCGCATCGAGATCGAGCTCGATGCCGAGCCCGCCTTTGCCCGCCATCTCGACCGAGGACGAGGTGAGGCCGGCAGCGCCCATGTCTTGGATCGCGACGATCGCGTCCGTCGCCATCAGCTCTAAGCACGCTTCGATCAGCAGCTTCTCGACGAACGGGTCGCCGACCTGCACGGTCGGGCGCTTTTCGTCGGATTTGTCGTCGAACTCGGCCGACGCCATCGTGGCCCCGTGGATGCCGTCGCGGCCGGTTTTCGCACCGACATAGACGACCGGGTTGCCCGCACCTGCGGCAGCCGAATAGAAAATCTTGTCGGTCTTGGCGAGGCCCACCGTCATCGCGTTGACGAGGCAGTTGCCGTTGTAGGCTTTGTGGAAATTGGTCTCGCCCGCGACGGTCGGCACGCCCACGCAATTGCCGTAGCCACCAATGCCAGAAACCACGCCAGCCACGAGGCGGCGCGTTTTCGGATGCGACGGCTCGCCGAAGCGAAGTGCATTGAGATTGGCGATGGGGCGCGCCCCCATCGTGAAGACGTCGCGCAAGATGCCGCCGACACCCGTTGCCGCCCCCTGATAGGGCTCGATGTAAGACGGGTGGTTGTGGCTTTCGATCTTGAAAATGCAGGCGTCTCCGTCGCCGATATCGATCACGCCGGCGTTTTCGCCGGGACCGCAAATGACCCATTTGGCTTTGGTCGGCAGCGTCTTTAGCCACTTCTTCGAGGATTTGTAGCTGCAATGCTCCGACCACATGACCGAGAAAATGCCGTGCTCGGTATGCGTGGGGATGCGGCCCAGAATGCGGCAAGCCAGATCGTATTCGGCCGGCGCCAGGCCCATCAGATCCTTGGGCTTCGGATAGGTCTTTTTCATTTCGCGAGTGCGTCCACAATGCCGTCGAAAAGCTTGAGGCCGTCGGTCGAGCCGCCGAGTGCGCCCGCCGTCGCCGGATCGGTCGCGTTCTCGGGATGCGGCATCAGGCCCAGCACGTTTTTGGTTGCGTTGAACACGCCTGCAATGTCGTTGGCCGAGCCGTTCGGATTATCGGCATAGCGGAACGCGACTTGGCCGCGATCTTCGATGCGCTTCAGCGTTTCGGCATCGGCAAAATAGTTGCCGTCGTGGTGGGCGACGGGGAAGACCACGTCTTCGCCGGTTTCGTAGCGATGCGTGAACAGGCTCTGGCTCGTCGTGACTTTGAGCGCTACGTCGCGGCACACGAATTTGAGGCCCGCGTTCGACAGAAGCACGCCCGGCAGCAAGCCGCTTTCGCACAGGATCTGGAAGCCGTTGCACACGCCGAGCACAGCCGTACCCTTTTCGGCGTGGCGCACCACTTCGCGCATGATCGGGCTGCGCGCAGCCATCGCGCCGCAGCGCAGATAGTCGCCGTGCGAGAACCCGCCCGGCAGCACGATCAGATCGAGCTTGTCGGGCAAGGCGGCTTCGCTGTGCCACACGAGTTTGGGCTTCTTGCCCGAGGCGCGCTGCAACGCGTCGGCAACGTCGCCTTCGCGATTGGAGCCCGGAAATACGACGACCGCCGCCTTCATCGGCAAGGCTCCCTTACTCGACGATTTCGATGCGGTAGTTTTCGATGACCGTGTTGGCGAGCAATTTCTCGCACATTTCTTTGGCGGTCTTCTCGGCGGCGGCACGCGACGAAGCCGCAAGTTCGACTTCCACGTAGCGACCGACGCGCACTTCGCCGATCCCGCCGAAGCCGAGGCCCGCGAGGCCGGCCGCAACCGCTTTGCCCTGCACGTCGAGTACGCCGTTTTTGAGCGTTACGTGAATCTTGGCCTTCATTGGATCGTTCCCGAACCTTTGAGGTCGCGCGGACCGCCTTCGGGCAGAATGCCCAAGCGGCGTGCCACTTCCTGGTAGGCTTCCTCGACATTGCCGAGGTCGCGGCGGAAGCGGTCCTTGTCCATCTTCTCGTTCGTCTTGAGATCCCACAGCCGGCAGCAATCGGGGCTGATCTCGTCAGCGAGGATCAGGCGCATCTCTTCGTGTTCGTTCCAATGGCGGCCGAACTCGAGTTTGAAATCGACGAGTTTGATGCCCACGCCGAGAAACAGACCCGACAGATAGTCGTTGACGCGCAGCGCCATCGACATGATGTCGTCGAGGTCGCGCGTGTCGGCCCAGCCGAACGCGGTGATGTGCTCTTCGGAGACCATCGGATCGCCGAGCTCGTCGTTTTTGTAGTAGTACTCGACGATCGAACGCGGCAGCACCTGGCCTTCGGCAAGGCCGAAGCGCGTGGCAAGCGAGCCTGCGACGACGTTGCGCACGACGACTTCGAGCGGCACGATTTCGACCTCGCGCACGAGCTGTTCGCGCATGTTGAGGCGGCGGATGAAATGCGTCTGGATGCCCATCTCTTCCAGCCGCATCATCAGGAATTCCGAGATGCGGTTGTTGAGAACGCCCTTGCCGGTGATGATGCCCTTTTTCTTGTTGTTGAATGCGGTCGCGTCGTCCTTGAAATACTGGACGATCGTGCCGGGCTCGGGGCCTTCGAACAGGATCTTGGCCTTGCCTTCATAAAGCTGTTTGCGGCGGGACACTGGCAGATCGCCCCCTGGCGTCGCTGGATCGCGGATGCGGGAAAGAAGGGTCTGTATAGCCCTTGGCCCCGCGCGCCGCAATCGGGCGCTAATGCCTTGCTTTAGCGCAGCTTAACGGGCTCGAAGGACGGCGAATCGGCGCCAGCGGCGGCAAATCGCCAAATCGGCTTCAGCGCATGCGACCGCTGCGTGGTCGGCAGGCCGATCAGGCTGTGCGACGATGTGCCGAAGCCGGAAGGCAAATCGGCCCGCATGAAGGCGGCAGGGGTCGGGCCGTCGCGGCTTGCCAGCAGCGTTTCCCAGTTTTGCCACTGTCCGCGCTCGGGATCGGGGACAGTGGCCGCCTCGAAGCGCGGAAGGTTGAAAGCGATGCGGGGGCTGGCAAGATCGTTGCGATCGTCGGCCGTGATCATCGACAAGCCAACGGGCAGGGGCTCGACCACAATACGGCTGGTGCCCGTCGATTTGAGCCAGAACGCGTCGCGGTCGTCGGCCAGCAGCATGTTGAAGGGCCGGTAGGCGGCCGGATCGAGGCCTGCAAACGCGCGGGCCGCCTCGTTTGCGTCCGGGTAGTCGAGCGCGTCGAGCACCAATTCGCCGCGGCTGCGTTTGCCGGCTGCCGGGCCCAAAGTGCCGTGGCGGTTGAGGATGCTCGCGACCACGCCCGTATCGTTGATGCCAAGCCACGAGCCGCCCGCGAGAAGATCTTGTCCCGCCACGATATCGGGCCGGTCCGGCCAATGGCGGCCGGGCTTTTCCCAGGGGCGGTCGCGCATTTCGTCGCGATTGGCGGCGATCAGGACCGGCCATTCAGCATTCGGGCGCCGCAGAATTACGATCGTGCACATCAGCCAAACGCCTGAGATTGAACCGGATGCGGCAGCCCGCTATATAGCCGGTGGGTTGCAGTTGCCCGAGCCAGTTCGAGAGGACGTGCCATGAGCGGATTCGACGATCGTCAAAAGGGTTTCGAGAACAAGTTCAAGCACGACCAGGACCTTCAGTTCAAGGTAACGGCGCGGCGCAACAAGCTGGTCGGCCAATGGGTCGCGGCGAAATTCGGCCTCGCGGGCGAGGCTGCCGACGCCTATGCCAAGGAAGTGGTTGCGGCCGACTTCGACAAGCCGGGCGATGACGACGTGATCGAGAAGATCCAGAAAGATGCGGGCCTGCGCGGCGTGGCGCTGTCGAGCGCTGAAATCAAGGCGCAGCTCGAGCATTTCATGCCGATCGCCAAGCAGCAGATTATGGAACAGCTGTAAGGCTGTTTCTTCAGCAAGGGCCTGCGGCGACCACGATTCCGGTAAGGCGCAGGCCGAAACTCGCGCGCAGCGGCACGAACGCCAGCGCGTAGCCGCCCACGTCGTTGCGCGGCGGCAATTCCAAAAACAACGGCCGGCCGACGCGCGCGCGTTCGCACACGCCTTGCGTCAAGGCCGAGGCGTCGGCGCCCAAGACGGGCTCGAGCGCTTGTTCGAGCGGGCAGCCGGGTTTGATGTCGTCGAGCACGTCGCGCTGTTCGGATCCTGCGCGGTCGATGATCGGCATGCCGGTGGGGCCGATCGCGGCGTCGAACGTGCGCGCACGCAGATCGCCGACGATCACGTTGGCGGCCCATTCGTCCCAATCGGGCGGCTGGTCGTCGTGCGGACGCATGCCCCAGCGCACCAGCAGACGCCGGACAACGCAAGGTGTCGTCGATGCAGAATTGGCAGCGCCAATGCGCGGCGTTGCCTTGTGGCCTTCGGGCATAGGAATGGCCCCCCTTGGCCAAGCCGATCCGGAAAGCCCCCCTTCCGACAATCGACCTTATCCACAATCTAGCACAATTCAGCGCTGCTTGCGCTTTGTATTTGCCCCGAAAACACGCTTGAACACGGTATCGACATGCTTGGTGTGGTAACCGAGGTCGAACAGCGCGTCGATTTGCTTGTGCGACAATTTAGCGACCACGCGCGAGTCGGCTTTCAGCGACGCGGCGAAGTCGCCGCCCGCGCGCCAGATCGCCATCGCGGTCGCTTGCACGATTTGATACGCGTCTTCGCGCGCCACACCGGCTTGCGTGAGGGCCAGCATCACGCGCTGCGAATGCACGAGGCCGCCGAGCGCGTCGAGATTGGCCTTCATGCGCTCGGGATAGATCGTCCATTTCTCGACGAGGCCGGCCGCGCGATGCAGCGCGAAATCGAGCGCGATCGTCGCGTCGGGTCCGAACACGCGCTCGACCGCCGAATGCGAGATGTCGCGCTCGTGCCACAGCGCCACGTTCTCGAGGGCGGGGGCCACGGCCGCGCGCACGATGCGCGACAGGCCCGTGAGATTTTCCGACAGTACCGGATTGCGCTTGTGCGGCATTGCCGACGAGCCCTTCTGGCCGGGGCTGAAAAACTCCTCGGCCTCGCGCACTTCGGTGCGCTGCAGATGGCGCACTTCGATCGCCAAGCGCTCGATCGAAGCCGCGACGACGCCGAGCACGGCGAAAAACATCGCGTGCCGGTCGCGCGGGATCACCTGCGTCGAGACGGTCTCGGGCGTCAGCCCCATCTTCTTCGCGACATAGGCTTCGACGAACGGGTCGATATTGGCGTAGGTGCCGACGGCCCCCGAAATGGCGCATGTCGCGATTTCCGCACGCGCCTGAACGAGGCGTGTGCGCGCACGCGCGAACTCGGCATAGAAGCCCGCAAGCTTGAGCCCGAAGGTCGTGGGCTCGGCGTGGATCGCGTGGCTGCGGCCGATGGTCGGCGTGTATTTGTGCTCGAGTGCCCGCTTCTTGAGGGCCGCAAGCAGCCGGTCGAGCCCTTCGAGCAGCAGGTCGCTCGCGCGCGCGAGCTGCACGGCGAGCGTGGTGTCGAGCACATCGGACGATGTCATGCCCTGGTGCACGAACCGTGCGGAAGGGCCGACATGCTCCGCGAGGTTCGTCAGAAACGCGATGACGTCGTGTTTGGTTTCGCGCTCGATCTCGTCGATGCGCGCGATTTCCCATTTGCCCTTCTTCCAGATTTCTTTGGCCGCCTTCTTGGGCACGATGCCGAGTTCGGCCTGCGCGTCGCACGCATGGGCTTCGATTTCGAACCAGATGCGAAAGCGCGCTTCGGGCTCCCAGATGGCGGTCATTTGCGGGCGGGAATAGCGCGGAATCATGGGGCCTCGTGTCGGTCGGATGCAAAGAAGACAGAGGTTTAGGCGAGGTGCAGGTCTGCGGCAAGGGGCAGATGTGCGACCTGATTCAGCCGCCGATCCAGTCGACGATCGCGGCGATTGTCTGGGCCTCGATGCCGTTGAAACCGTGATAGGCAAAAGCTTCGCACGGATCGCCCTGCGTTATCCCGCCGTCCATCGCCATCAGCGCTTTGCGCGGGGCGGACGACACGCGCGCGAGCGTGGATTCGGCCGCGGCGAAATCGCAGATGCGGCACGCATCGCGACGATGGTGCACAAACAAAGTCGGCACGTCGATCCGATCGAGCGCCATCGCCGGTACGGCACGCGAGCGGTCGTCGCTGAAGATCGTCGATGTGAGCACGATGCCGTCGGCTCCGCCTTCCGTGCGGCGCATTTGCGTTGCGACATAGGCGACCGACTGCGTGCCGCGGCTTGTCCCCACCAGCCAGACTGGCAGGTTGGGGGCACGCGCGCGCAGCCACGCCATCGTGGCTTTGATGTCGGCGACATGCGCGTCCGTCTGCCGCACGCCGCCCAAATATGGAGCTGTCTGGCGATCCGAGGGGGCGTCGAACGCGACGGTCCAAAAGCCAGCCTTGGCGAATGCGGCACGTGTGCGGATCAGGAAATTGCCTCTGCCGCTCGTCAGGCTGCCGTCCGGTGCGATCGCCAAAATGCCGTTGCCGCCCGCGAACAGCAACAATATGCCGCGCGCGTCGCCCGGCGGCGGCGTGATCTCGACGCGGACATGCACGCCCGGGCGCGTCGGAATATCGGCGACGTTGGGAAGGGCCGATTGGGCGAAGGCGGGGGCTACCGCGAGCAGCGCCCAGATCGACAAAGCGAGGCGTTTGAGCATGGCACGCCTCGCGTTGGGCCGCGTCAGACGGTCGGCACGGTCGTGCCGATCAGGCTGTCGCGGCCCACGATTGCGGCAAGCTGTTCTTCGCTCCACCCGTCGGTGCCCGCCGGGCGTTTGGGCAGAACGAGATAGCGCATGTCGGCCGTCGAATCGACGACGCGGATTTCCACATTGTCGGGCAGATGCGTGCCAAATTCGGCCAGCACCTTGCGCGGCTCGAGCACGGCGCGCGCACGGTAGGCGCTCGATTTGTACCAAGCCGGCGGCACGCCGATGATCGCTTTGGGATAGCAGCTGCACAAGGTGCACACGACCATATGATGGAGCGTGTCGGTGTTCTCGAGGGCCACGACGATGGCCGTGTTCGACGTATCCACGCCGAACTCTTCGGCCGCCTTGCGCGCATCGGCAAGCAGGCGTGCTTTGAAAGCGGGATCGGTCCAGGCGCGCGCGACGATCTTGGCGCCGATGGCCGGCGAGCGGCTGTCCATCAGTTCGATCTGCGCGCGGATTTCGTCGGCCGTCAGCACGCCCTTGGCGATCAGCAATTCGCGCACCGCACGCTCGAGGCGGCGATATTCGGGCCGCGGCTCGTGCGCATGCACCGCATCGTGCGCATGGTCGTGATCGTGCCCGACATGGATATGGTCGTGATGGTCGCCGCTCATGGGGCCCCCTCGAGCCAGGATTCGTAGATGTCGGCGGTCAGGGTTTCGCGGCCCTGCACCGTGCCCGGAAACAGTTCCGCGCGCTCGAACCGCACCATGTAGAGGGCGAGTTTCGGCTGCCCGTCGCCGCCGGTCGCAAGCGTCTCGGGATTGCCGAAGCTGCCGAGCGCGCGCTCGACAGTCCCCACGGCCCCGCGCACGAAATGCGGCGTGCGCACATGCACTTTGCGGCCGGCAGCTTCGGGCCAGTCGTTGCGCACGCGCACGCGGGCACCCGGCGCGAAGCTCATTGTTCTTCGTCCGCCTGCTTGAGTTCGGCGAGCTTCAGCACGAGTTCTTCTTCGCCGATCACGTCTTTTTCGACCATCACGTTGGCGACCGCCTGGATCCATTTTTCGTAGTAGGCGAGATCGTCGTAGATGTCGGCAGGCAGGGACTCGATCGCGTTGCGCAGTTCGTCCGTGCGCATGAGGCGGCGGCTCGGATGGTTCAGGAGATTGACGAGCGCGTCGACCTGCTTGTCGAACTGCGACAATTCATGGTCGGTGCGGTCGATGGGCTGCGTCGCAAACGGTGCGACGCCGCCCATGTCGTGGTGCGATCGCGAAGGATGATTCATGAAAGAGAGTTTAGCGCCGCGCGTTTGCCAAGCCAAGAGCGGGTTGGAGCGGCGCCGCGTCCGTGGACGGACCTGGGCCAAAACGTGCGCAGGCGCGCAATCCGCCTTGCGCGCGGTTCGCGACGACGAGGTCGCCGCCATGGGCGCGCGCAATTTCGCGCGAGATGGAAAGACCCAGACCCGTCCCAACGGGCCGCGCAGTGGCGATGTTCGGATCGCCGAACGGCTCCATCATCGTTTCGAGCTGATCGGCGGCAATGCCCGGACCTCGGTCGGCGACGCAAAGCTCGATCGCGCCTTCGAGGCTTCTCAGATGTACGTCGATCGTGCCGCCAGTCGGGCTGTGACGCACGGCATTGCTGAGCAGGTTGACGGCGACCTGAACAAACCGCATGCGGTCGAATTGTCCCACGAGCGGTTCGTTCGGCAGATCGCATGCGACGACGAGTTCCTTGCGGTCGGTCGCGTCGCGCACGATGGCGAGTGCGTCCCCAAGGGCTGCGTTCGCGTCGGCTTCGGCGATTTCCAGAGCCGCTGGATCGAGTTCGATGCGCGACATGTCGAGCAGGGTTGCGACGAGGCGGTCGAGATGCTTGGCCGAGCGCAAGACGAGATCGAGGCTTTCTTTGGAATCGTCCGAGACCGTTCTCTTGTAGCCGAGGCGCACCATTTCGGTGAAACCGATCATGGCATTGAGCGGCGTGCGCAGCTCGTGGCTGAGATTGGCCAGAAGTTTGGTTTTGCTGCGGTTCGCGCGTTCGGACTGGCGCATGGCGGTTTGGGCACGTTCGACCGAGGCTCGGAGTTCGCGAATAAGGCCGAGCCGCATGCGGTTTTCGCGTTCCACGAGGTAGCCGGTCGTCGCAAGAAGCGCCAGGGCGAGCCCGGCCGCGCCGATGGCCAAATACGCGTGCATGCGCGCCTCTTCGAGCAACGGACTGCGGTTTGCGCCAGCGGACACGAACACTGGAAATGCAGGATTGTTGCGCCACGCCCCGATCCGGGTCTCGCCATCGAAGGGCGAGACGGCCTTGAATGTGCCGCTCTCGCGCGCCGGATCGCGCTGCCTGATCGGCGGCAGCGCATCGTAGCGGACGCCGATCCGCACGTTGTCGTCTGTCGATGCCGCCAGCAGAACCCCGTCGTTGCGCCACAGACGCGCCGTGGCGCCGAGCGTGGCGAGCCGAGGGGCGAGCGCTTGCTTTAGCAGCGGCAGCGGAACGCCGACGGCGACGACGGCGATACGATTGCCGTCGATATCGAAGATCGATCGCGCGACCGGGATCAGGGTCGTCTTGAAAACCGCCGACTCGAATGGCGTGCCGAGAACGTAGTCGGGCGCGTCGGGTTCACCCAGACGCCGAAAATAGTCGAGCGCGCTCAAATCACGCCCCAGCCCCTGGCGCGAGCCGCCGGTGAATTCGACGATGCCCCGGTTGTTCTGCACGACGACGCCCAAGACGACCGGATTGCGCAAAAGTGCTCTGTCGATCGTCGCATTGAGCGCGCGGTCGGCGTCCGCGCGCGTTTCGCTGCCGCCCAATCTCACTTCCGTCTGCACAGCGATCGTGTCGAGCGTCTGCCGGGCACCCTCGAGCACGATCTGGATCTGGCGGTTGACGTGCAGGGCTTCGAGTTCGACCTGCTGGACGCTGAGGCTCTCGGCTTCGCCGAATTTGTTGCGCACATTCCAGTAGGTCCCGAGCACGATCAGCAACGCCAGAAGCGCGCGCATTGCGAAAGTTCCCCACCGCGTTTTGGGGCGGCCTATGCGGCCGAATTCGCTCTCGCTTCGCTGCTTGTCTGCGCTTCTGTCGTTCTGTCGAACCGGATTCTCTGTGCGCATTTTTTCTCGTTTTGGGCGGGCACGATGCAAGGACACGGTGCGGCGTTCTCCCCTTATATGCGCAGTATTGTTATTATGTTTATAACAAATTATTAACCGCGCAGTCAGATCAGCCCCAGGCTTTTGAAGCTGCTGTGACCGTTGCGGCCGATCACGAGATGGTCGTGGACCGCCACGCCGATCGCGGCGAGCGCTTTGGCGATGTCCTTCGTTATCGCAATGTCGGCCGGACTAGGCTTGGGATCGCCCGACGGGTGGTTGTGGACCAGGATGACGGCACTCGCCGACAGCTCGAGGCAGCGTTTGGCGACCTCGCGCGGATAGACGGGTGCGTGGTCGATCGTGCCGACTTGGTGCACCTCGTCGTGCACGAGCTGGTTTTTGCGGTCGAGGAACAGCAGCCGGAAGTGCTCTTTCTTGGCGCGCGCCATGTCGGCGCGGCAATAGTCGATGAGCTTGTTCCAGCTCGACAGGACGGGCTTTTCCATCGCCTCCTGGCGCGCCAAGCGTACGGCGGCCTCGCGCACAGCCAGCAGCGTGTCGATCGCGACCTCGCCGAGGCCGTCGATGCGCGTTAGCGCCGCGCGCTCGGCCGAAAGCACGTCGGCATAGCCGCCGAAGCGGTCGATCAGCGTTTTGGCGAGCGGCTTCACGTCGCGGCGCGGGATTGCGGCGAACAGCAGCAGTTCGAGGAGTTCATAGTCGTTGAGCGAAGCGGCCCCAGCGCGCCGGAAACGCTCGCGCAGGCGCTGGCGATGGCCGTGATAATGTGGCGCCCGGTCGTCGTCGTCCGGTTCGGCCTGCTCGCCCGGCACGCTCAGATCGCGTAGGGCGGCTTGTCGAGGCCGCGCGGCGAGGTGGTGAAAATCTCGTAGCCGGTTTGCGTCACGCCGATCGAGTGTTCGAACTGCGCCGACAGCGAGCGGTCTTTGGTCACGGCCGTCCAGCCGTCGGACAGCACCTTCACGCGCCAGTCGCCGGCATTGATCATCGGTTCGATCGTGAAGAACATGCCGGACACAAGCTTGAGCCCGGTTCCGGCCTTGCCGTAATGCAAGACCGAGGGCGCGTCGTGGAACACGCGGCCGAGCCCGTGGCCGCAGAAATCGCGCACGACCGAGAAGCGCTGGGCTTCGGCGTGGCGCTGGATCGCCGCTCCGATGTCGCCAAGCGTCGCACCTGGGCGCACGACGGCAATGCCCGCCATCATCGCCTCGTAGGTCGTGTCGATGAGTTTGCGCGCCTTGATGCCGACCTCGCCCACCAGAAACATGCGGCTCGTGTCGCCGTACCAGCCGTCGAGGATCGTCGTCACGTCGAGATTGACGATGTCGCCGTCTTCGAGCTGCTTGTCGCCCGGAATGCCGTGGCATACGACATGGTTCACCGACGTGCAGATCGATTTGGGGAAGCCCTTGTAGCCGAGCGGCGCGCAGATCGCACCGTGGCCGACGATGAATTCGTGGCACAGACGGTCGAGCTCGCCCGTGGTGATGCCCGGCTTTACGAAGGGCACGATGTAGTCGAGCGTTTCGGCCGCCAAGCGGCCGGCCTTGCGCATGCCCTCGAAATCGGCAGCTGTGTGGCGCTTCACTGCACGGCCCTCGGAATCGATCAGCGGGGCGGCATCGACCAGCGATGCGGTATCTGAAATCTCGTCCATATTCGGCAATTTAGACTTTCGCCCCAGGCTGCACAAGCCGGGCTGCCGCAAAGGGGTCGCCGCCGGCGGCATAGTCGGCGGCGGCGTCCGGGTTTTCCTGCAGGATTGCGAGGGCCAACAGCAATTCGAGCGTTTCGGCGCTCATTCCGTGCGCGTTGAGCGCCTGGCCTAGACCCGCCAAGGTCGCATCGCCGAGCGACACGGGCTCGATCGGGATCGGCCGGTTCGGATCGATCGGCTCGTCGCGCACGCCCTCGTAGCGGCGCTGGCAATAAGCGGCGTCGCGCGAATAGACGGCGCGGCAGCGATTGGGGCGCACTTCGTAGATGGCGCAGCCCGAAGCTTCCAGAAACGGGCAGGGCGTGCGCGCGGCCCTGCGCGCCTCGGCATCGAGGCCGAGCAGTGCGGGCAGGTGGGTCCGCAATCGTTCTTCGAGGGCGGTTCCGGCGATGAATTCTTGGACCGCGAGCGCTTCGGCCCCGAGGATCGCCACGTGTTGATGGCAGCACCAGTTGCAGCCGGCTTTGCAGGCGATGGCCCCCTCGGCCTCCACGTCGGCGCGCTCGTTGGCCCACGCACGGTCGAACATCGTGTGTGCCGCACGCGCGGCCGCAGCCGCGGCGGTGGGCGTATGGTTGCCCGCCAATGCGTCTTCCGCGCGGAACCGGGCGGCGAGGAGGGCTGCTTGCATCGTGCTTTGTGCCATGGCGGTCCTCGTTCTATTGTCCGGTCGCCGCCTTTTGGCAAGCAGGATTCGCGAAAGCAGCCCCTATATGGACCAACCGAGCCCCACCGCCTGCATCCTCGTCGTCGGCAACGAGATACTCTCGGGCCGCACGAAGGACACCAATTCGGGCTGGCTCGCCGAGCGCCTGACCACGCTCGGCATCCGCCTGCGCGAGATCCGCACGATCCCGGACGTGGCGGAAACGATCGTCGCGGTCGTCAACGAGGTGCGCGCCAAATACACCTACGTGTTCACGAGCGGCGGTATCGGTCCGACGCACGACGACATTACGGCCGAATGCATCGCCAAAGCCTTCGGCGTGCCGTGGGAGCTGAATCTGGAGGCGCGCGCCATTCTGCGCAGCAACTACGCGTCGGACGACGACCTCACGCCCGCCCGCCTGCGCATGGCGACGTTGCCGCGCGGGGCCGCATTGATCGCCAACCCCGTCAGCAAGGCGCCGGGTTTCCGCATGGAAAACGTCTACACGATGGCGGGCGTGCCGCGCGTGCTGCACGCGATGTTCGACGGTATCGCGGGCGAACTCGTCGGCGGGCCCGTGCTGCTCGCCCACAGCGTGGTCGGCAACGTCGCCGAGGGGCGCATCGCCGACGGCCTTGCGGCCCTGCAGGCGCGCCATCCCGATCTCGATATCGGCTCCTATCCCAACGTTCGGCCCGACGGCAGTTTCCGCAACGCCGTTGTGCTGCGCGGCCCCGACCGTGCAAGATTGGCGACGGTCGCGCGCGAAGTCGTATCCCTCATCGAAGGGCTCGGCGGCACGGCCAGCGACGAGCCGCCGCTGTTATGACTTTGTCGATCCGTCCCGGCTTGGCGGAATTGGTAGACGCAACGGACTTAAAATCCGTGGATCTTTCGATCGTACCGGTTCAAGTCCGGTAGCCGGGACCAACTTATCGCGGTGCACCGGCGTTCTTTGCGAATCTGGCTCGTGTGCTAGCGTAGCCTATCGGATTCGCGGGATGGCGCGCTCGGCGCTGCGACAGGCAAAACGGATTTGGGCACACGAAGATGGGCTATCAGGGCTTCAATATGGCTTACGTACCGATGCTGAGCGAAGTCGCCTACGACTATCGCCCGCCCGACGCAGGCTGTTTCGTCTACGGTGCGGACACACCGTGGGGCCGGCTCGAGGTTGAAGTGACGGTGACCGACAGCGGCATCTACGCGGTCGAAGTGTTCCACACGCAAGACGGCGCTGCGCGCGCGCCGTTCCGCCCGGCCCTCGACGATGCCTACCATTGGTCCACGCTGCATCCCGAGCAGGCGGCCTTGTTCGCCGCGACCGTGGCGGCGCGCTATCTCGAACAGCGCGCGACCGGCGAGGCGACGATGGATTTGGGCCAGCTGCAGCAATTGCTCGCCAAAATCGTCGGGCGCTAGACGGTCCGTTTTCCGGTCAAATCGTAGGCGTCGGCCGAGGCGATCGCGACTTTGACGATTTCGCCGACGCGCACGTCTTTGGCACCGCGGATCGTGACTTTGCCGTCGATCTCGGGCGCGTCGGCCTTCGAGCGGCCGATCGCGTTTTTGCCGTCGATGCTGTCGACCAGCACGTCGATCGTGCGCCCGACATAGCGCTTGAGGCGCTTGGCGCTGATCTTCTGCTGGGCGGCCATCAGGCGATGCCAGCGCTCTTCTTTGACCGCCTCGGGCACGGGGTTCGCAAGTTCGTTGGCGGCGGCACCGGCAACGGGCTCGTATTTGAAGCAGCCCACGCGGTCGAGTTCGGCTTCTTCGAGCCAGTCGAGCAGGAATTCGAAATCGGCGTCGGTCTCGCCAGGGAAACCCACGATGAAGGTCGAGCGCACGGTCATGTCGGGCACTTGGCGGCGCCAATCCTGGATGCGCTCGAGCACGCGTTCCTGGTTGGCGGGTCGGCGCATTGCTTTGAGCACGTTCGGTGCCGCGTGTTGGAACGGAATGTCGAGATAGGGCAGGATTTTGCCTGCCGCCATCAGCGGGATCACGTCGTCCACATGCGGATAGGGATAGACGTAGTGCAGGCGCACCCACACGCCGAGTTCGCCCAAGGCCTCGCACAGATCGGTCATGTGCGCGCGCACCGGGCGTTTGCGCCACGGGCTCGTCGCGTGTTTGATGTCAACGCCGTAGGCCGACGTGTCTTGGCTGATCACGAGGAGCTCGCGCACGCCCGCAAGTGCGAGGCGCTCGGCCTCGATCATCACGTCGCCTGCAGGCCGGCTCGCGAGTTTGCCGCGCATCGACGGGATGATGCAGAAGCTGCAGCTGTGGTTGCAGCCTTCCGAGATTTTGAGATAGGCGAAATGGCGCGGCGTGAGTTTGATGCCGTGTGCGGGCACGAGATCGACATACGGGTTGTGACGCGGCGGTACCGCTTCGTGCACGGCGTTCACGACCGCTTCGTACTGGTGCGGGCCGCTCACCGACAGCACCTTGGGGTGCGTCTTGCGGATGAGGTCGCTTTCCGCACCCAGGCACCCGGTCACGATCACGCGGCCGTTTTCGGCCAGAGCTTCGCCGATCGCGTCGAGCGATTCCTGGCGGGCTGAATCGAGAAAGCCGCAGGTATTGACGATCACCGCGTCGGCGCCGTCGTAGGTCGGGGCGATTTCGTAGCCCTCGGCGCGCAGCTTGGTCAAAATGCGTTCGGAATCGACCAAGGCCTTCGGGCAGCCGAGGCTGACGATGCCAATGCGCGGGGCCGCGTTCGCGGATGCCTTTTTGGCGGAGGAGCGGGCGGGAGCGGAGGTGGGGGCCATTGCGGCGCCGTTATAGGGTGTTGCGCGCGCTTGCGCCAGTGCTGCCCTCAAGCGACGCTTTAGCCGCTCGCTTCAGCGCGCGCGGGCGGCCGGTTGGCTTCTTCGTCGGTCGGCATTGCCGGCGGCGGGGCTTCTTCTTCCGACACGAAGTCTTTGCCGATGATCGCGCGCTCGGTCGGCGCGTTGCGCAGGCGCGTTTCGGTCCAGATTTCGACCAGTTCGGCGCGCCGCCGGTCGAACTGGATCGCGGTCAGCTTCTGGCGCGCCACGGCAATGCGCTCGCCAAGCCACGGGCACATCACGGCGATCGCGTAGCCGCCGAAGCTTGCCCCCAATGCGATCGCCCAGGACCTGAGTTCGGTGTACACCGGGCGCTGCGGGTCGAACAGGCCGCCCGTGACGATGGGGGCGATCGCGGCGACCGTCACGGTCGCCGCCGCCCAGCTCAAAAACAGCCGCTCGGGATGGCGGATCGCAAACGGGATCGCAGCCGGCAGCAGAGCGCCGCCGATGAAGATCAACAGGGCCGGATGCACGAGCACGATCGCGAGCAGGATCATGCCGACGATGCCGGCGATCGCGGCGATCAGCGCCCACAGCAGCAAGCGGCGGGTCAGCGGGGTCTTGGGCTCGTTCATCGGGCGCTCAGTTCGACGAACATCATGACGATGAGCCCGCCCATGCACGCGATCGACAACAGCCCGTACGCCGCCTCGAGGCCGCGGTCGCGGCCCATGCGCTTGGCGCGCGCAAGCAGGCCTTCGCGGTCGGACAAGGCGGCGTCGAGCGCATCGAACTCCTGCTTGGCTTCGGCGAAGGCGCGCGCGTCGGCGGCGCGGATGTCTTCGTCCATCACGAGATCGAACATCTCCGACACGTCGCCGCTGCTGGCCTTCTGCACGATCTGCGCGCGCAGCTTCTCGCGCGTCTCGGGATGGTGGATGTCCTCGATGACCGTGTCGGCCATGCGCAGACACACTTTGGCGAGATTGGGGAAGGCCTTGCCGTCGCAATCCTGCTGGAAGCGGCCCGCAACGCGCAGCACCGAGGGTGCGGCGGTCTTGGTCGGTTGGTTGAGCTTGTGCCAATGCTGGATGGCGCGGTCGGAGATCGCGGCGCGCGCGCCGAAAAAGCCGACCATGTGGCGGTCGAGCTTCGGCGCTTCGGGATCGCTGCAGGCTTTTTCGATGGGTTCGGCGAGATCGATGTGGGTGCGCGCCCATTTTCCGGCCACGGCCGGCGAAAGGCACGGCGCATCCGGGTTGAGCTTGTAGAGCGCGGCTTCCAGCGTGTCGCCGAACCGCTCGTAGCTCTTATCGATTTCCTGCAGGCGCTTGGTTTCGATGTCGACGAGGCCGAAGACGGCGGCCGTGCGCATCCACAGCGACACGAGCTTCGCGCCCAGCAATTCGCAGAATTCCTGGCGCCGCGGCGGATCGTTGATGATCTGCTGAAGCAAATGGCCGGCACCGGCCGGGAAAAAGGACAGCGACTTGTAGCGAATGGGGCCCGACGGATCGAGGCGCATGATCGCTTTCGACAGTTCGACAGCCGCATCCGGCGCATCGTCGCTGCTCGATCGGCGCAACGCTGTGGCGGCGGTCGGTGCGGTGGGGACGGTCCCGACGGTCGAATTGTCGGCGATCCATTTGTCGATCGCGCCTTCGCGCACCAGCCGCATGCCTTCGGTCTGGTTGCTGAAAAGGGCCTGGGCAATTTCGCGCGCCGTGTCGCACTCGACGCTGCCGACCATGAAGGTCATGCGGCGGCGGCCGAGATTGGGGCGCTGGGTCTGGTCGGGGCGCCGACCGCTTGCCCATTCGCTGAGTTTCTGCAGGTCCCAGCGCAGGCGCACGTCGTCTTCGGTGAGGCCTGTGATCATGTCGATCATGTCGCGCGGGATCGAGGCCGTGTCGAGGAGGGCGGCTTGCGAACTGTAGCGCAGCCGACGCTGGATGATTTCGGCGTCCTCAGCACCTTCGCCCGGCATCTTGCCCGAGGCGAGCGCATAGATCGTGAGCCCAAGTGCGAACAGATCGTCGGCCGGGCCGGGCGAACCTTTGGACTCGCGCTTGGCAAGCGCCCGTTCGATCGTCTCGAATACGGACGGCTGGTCGTAGCCGGGCGGGCACAAGGTCGCAGGCCCAAGCGTGAACAGGGTCTGCTTCGTGTCCATCGAGAAGATGTTGTCGGGCCGGATGCTGCCATGCGCCTGGCCTGCGTCGAACAACGCCCCCAACGCCGCGATCGCGGGCCGGATCAAATTGGTGGTCAGGAGCTTGGCATTGTACGCGCCCCACATGCGGCGCGGCGGCGCGGGCGCTATCGGCTGTTCGTAGACGAAGCCGTAATGGTCGGGCTTGCCCGGCAGCGGCAAAGCATCGTGGTGGAGCAGCTTGAGCAGCCCCGCCCGGTCGATGGATTGCGAGCGGCGCGCCGCCTCGATGCGCACGCCCGGTGCCGGCGCGCAACTATAGGCCATCAGCGGCATGTCGGGATGGTCGACATGGCGTGCAGCAAAACACGGCGCCCAAGCGCGCGAATAGTCGAGCAGCGGTTGGTCGAGCCGGATTTGGTAGTCGCTGCCGAAAGGCAGCAACATGTTCAGCGTCGAACGCGGCGTGCTGGCAAAAACATCGGTCACTTAAACGGAAACCCTCTGGTCAGGGCGACGCCAATCTCTATGTTAGCTTTCTTGCTCGCACTATCAAGCCGGTCTTGCAAGAGATCGACGTACCGCACACGCGTGTATGGCGATTTTTCGGCTATGCGTGTGATTTTCGCTTCGTTTTTCGCGAAATGGAAATGGATTAGACAAGGCACGCGTGTGGTTGTTTTAGGGATTGCTGCCTGGAACAGTGCCGGGCGGCAACGAAGCTGCGTGTTCGGCGATGGCGCCGGCTGTTGCGATCCAGATATCGGCCCGGTGCTTGGCGATATGCGCAAGTGCCCGGCGCAGATGGCGCAGGCGGTAGGGCTGGCCCACCAGATAGGGGTGCAAGGCGATCCCCATGACGAGCGGCATGGCCTTCGCCTGGGCCAGCATTTCGTCGAAATTGTCGATAATCATGTCTGCGAAGGCGTCGCCGCCGATTTTGCGTCCGACGATCATCGGTATGTCGTTGAGTTCCTGCGGATAGGGCAGGGCCAGGATGCGGCCTTTGCGCGTACGCATCCACACCGGCTGGTCGTCCATGCACCAATCGAGCAGATAGCGGTAGCCTGCCTCCTGCAGCAGGTCGGGCGTGTGCGGGCTTTCGCTGATCCAGGGGCCAAGCCAGCCTGCGGGCGATTTGCCCGTCTGGCGGGCGAGGATTTCGGTTGCCTCGGCGATCAGGGCCGCCTCGGCTTCCGGCGCCAATGTGCCTTGGCGTTCGGCATTGCTGCGCCCGTGGCCGACGATTTCGTCGCCGCGAGCTGCAAAAGCGCGCATCAAGTCGGGTGTGTAGTCGTACATCGTGCTGTTGGCGAGCACCGAACAGGGCAGCGACAATTCGTCGAAAAGTTCGCGCATGCGCCAGGCGCCGACCCTGTTGCCGTAGTCGCGCCAGGCGAAATTCAGGATATCCGGCTGCGGGCCGCCGGGAGCAAGCTCGGCCCCGAGCCCCTCGCCGAATGCAAAATGTTCGAGATTGAGACCGAGATAAACGGCAAGGCGCGTGCCGTTGGGCCAATCGTAGACCGGGCGGCCGACGATGGGCTGGTAGTCGTAGCGCCCGTGTGTGGCGAGTTTCATGGGCCGCACAATAGGCAAAGCGACTGTCCGCCGCCAAGCGTCCTGCGGCGTTTCAGGCCGGGAAAATGAAAAGGCCCCGACGCAGGGGGGGTGCGTCGGGGCCGAAGGCTATCCGACCCAGGGGGGGGAGGGTCGGATACCAATGGCGAGCGGGGGGGTGCTCAACCATGAGCTAGCAAATGGGGTCGGTCCTCGAAATCGCAAGAGGGAGCCGCAACAAATTTTGAAAAAAGATAGCTAATATACATAGATTCAGTGTGATTCATAGATAGCCCAGCCAGGTGCGGCCGCGTCGCTCGATAGCCGTTTGAGGTGTCGGGCAACGCCATAGAGGTCCCAGACGGCTTGGCATGCCTCGAAGCTCATTGAGCCGTCGCCTCCCCAAACCATGTAGTGGCTGCCGGCCGGCAGATGGCGCAACGCGGCGTCGACCCGCCGTGTCCAGAACGCGAGCGGCGTCTCCGGGGTTTGCGACAGCGGCAGCCAGCGATTGGCCATCAGCGAATGCACGAGCTGGTCGTCGATCGTGTATTCGTCGAGACCACGCGTCGGCGGATTGACGGCGGCAAAAAGCGGGGCATTGAACTTGATCCGCGGAGCGACGTCTTTCATGTCAGCGCAGAACAGTTTGGCCTTTGCCGGCCCGATCGCGTCGATGGCGGCGTTGAGATCGCGGACAAGCTGGCCGACCACCGCGGCCGGGCGGCGTGCGCGTGCCAGGTAAGGCCGCCAATCGGGATCGCGCAGCTTTTTGAGCTGGGCCGCATCGTGGCTGTAGAGGATCTCGAACCCGTCCTCGACCGAGCGCGCAAACCCGAGAGCCCAGCGCACGGCGAGATATTGCAGCCCGGCGCGTTCGGCAGCGGGGACCCGTGCGTGGTAGAGCCGGTCGAAGACGGCGCAAACCGGTTCGATCAGATAGTCGCAAGCGAAATGGAAAGTCGGCACGTGCGGGTGGAGGGCGGGACGCGCCGCCGCCAGCAGGGCCGCAACGCGGGCCGGATCGATCCGGCGCCCGCCGAACAGGAACTGCGCGGCCAGATGCGAGCGCGGCGCAAAATCGTTGACCGCCAAGCGGCGCACACCGCGTGCGGCAAACACCGTCGGCATCAGGCACGAGCCGGCCGTGAAATCGACCATGGCGAGGTCTTTCCACCGTGCTTGCGGCAATATGCGGGCATAGGCATCGACGATTTCGGGCACCCAATCGGCGATGGTGCCGTCGAGCGGCAGCATGGCGCGGCGCAGGATGGCGAGCGTTTTGGCGTTCATGGTTGGCGTTGCGACCCTGCAAGGAGAATGGCGGCAAGGGCAATGCCGCCGAAGAAACCGCCCAGATGCGCGACCCAGGCAATGGAACTGCCGTCCGTGCCGGGAAAGCCGAGAATGCCGAACAGCACCGTCGGGATCGCCCACATGGCGGCGGCCCCCAACAGCCAGCCGGGGCTGCCGCCATTGCCCTGGCGCATCGCCACGAGCACGCATCCGACTAGCCCCGAAATACCGCCCGACGCCCCGATCATCGGCTCGATGCTGTCGGCGTAGATCGCGAAATGGGCACCCGCCGCGATGGCGCCGCTCAACAGATAGAGCGACAGCATCGACGCCGCCCCGAAGCGGCGCTCCACGCCCGACCCGAAGGCCGCCAGCATGACCATGTTGATCGCCAGATGCACCCAGTCGCCGTGCAGGAACATGTAGCTGAGCGGCGAGACGATTCCCGACAGTCCGAGAGCTGCATCGCCGGAGAATCGTGCCGGCGTGAAGCCGAAGGCGTCGTTTGCAAGCCACACTGTGCGCGATTCGAACAGGCGTAAGGCCCCGAAGATGCCGACATTGACCACGATCAATGCAAGCGTGAGCGGCGGCAGGTTAATTGCTGGTTCGCGTTGGCTGGTGGGCATTCGACCCGTTCGGAAGCGAGACTCGCAAGCCACGTTATATAGAGGGTTCCGTGCGCCCGGTCTTGCGCGTCGTGCGACGGGGCCTAGCGCTTCGACGGCAAAATAGGGCAATGTCGCGCCGGGCAAGGGGGCCCCGTACAAGGTTATGAGCAGCACTTCAAACGGCGCCGACTCACCCGACAAGCGCATTCTGGCTTTGGCCGTCGGCGCCATCGGCGTGGTGTTCGGCGATATCGGCACCTCGCCCCTCTACACGATGCGCGAGGCGTTTACCGGGCCGCATCCGATGACGCCGACATTGCCGCATGTGCTGGGCGTGCTGTCGCTGATCTTCTGGGCGCAGGTGATCGTCGTGACGATCAAATACGTCCTATACATTCTGCGTGCCGACAATCGCGGCGAGGGCGGCATGTTTGCGCTGATGGCGCTGGCCAGCAAGGCCGCCCCTGCGGGCGTGCATCGCGGCATCCCGATCGTGGCGGCGGGCCTGTTCGGGGCGGCCCTGTTCTTCGGCGATGCGATCATTACGCCGGCGATCTCGGTTCTGTCGGCGGTCGAGGGCCTCAAGGTTGCGGCACCTGAGTTCGGAAAATACGTCGTGCCGATCTCTTGCGTCATTCTGCTGGCGCTGTTCATGGTGCAAAGCAGCGGGACCGCGCGCATCGGCGCGTTTTTCGGGCCGGTCACGATCGTGTGGTTTGCGGTGCTGGCAATTCTGGGTGTCGTGTCGCTGGTGCAAACGCCCGGCGTGCTGGCAGCGCTCAATCCCTATTACGGGCTGGCGTTTTTGTGGAGCGACGGGTGGCGCGGCTTTCTGGTGCTGGGCGCCGTGTTTCTGGCGCTGACAGGGGCCGAGGCGCTTTATGCCGATATCGGGCATTTCGGCAAGCGGCCGATCCGGTTGGCGTGGTTGGGCTTTGTGCAGCCGGCCTTGGTGCTGAATTATTTCGGCCAGGGCGCTTTGCTCATGCGCAATCCTGCGGCTGCCGAAAATCCGTTCTATCTGATGGTGCCCGATTGGATGCTGCTGCCGACCGTGCTGCTGGCGACGGCGGCAACCGTGATTGCGTCGCAGGCCGTCATTACGGGGGCGTTTTCGCTGGCGCGCCAGGCGGTGCAGCTGGGCTATCTGCCGCGCATGGAGATCCGCCACACATCCGAAACCGAGATCGGCCAGATCTACATTCCGCGCGTCAACTGGATCTTGTGCGTTTGCGTGCTGGCGCTGGTGGTCACGTTCCAGTCGTCGAGCAATCTTGCGGCCGCCTACGGCGTGTCGGTGTCGGGCGAGATGTGCGTGGCGACGCTGATCGCCTATGTCGTGGCGCGCCATGTGTGGGGCTGGTCGCGGCTGCGGGCAGGGACGGTGACGGTGATCCTGCTGACGATCGATTTGTCGTTTTTCTTGGCCAATGTCGTCAAGATCGCCGACGGCGGCTGGCTGCCGCTGGTGGTCGGGGCTTGCCTCTATGCGATCTTCACGACTTGGAAGCGCGGCCGACGCATCCTGGTCGAGCGTCTGCACGAAAGCACCGTGCCGCTGGAGCCGTTCATTGCGCGCCTCAAAGACGGCAATCCGCCGCGCGTGGCGGGTACGGCGGTGTTCATGACCGGCACGCGCGACGGCGTGCCGTATGCGCTTTTGCACAATCTCAAACACAACAAAGTGCTGCACGACCGTGTGGTGTTGTTGACGGTCGTAACCGAACCCATCCCGCGGGTGGCCGAAAAAGACCGCATCCGTCTGGAGCCGCTTGAAAAGAATTTCTGGCGCCTGGTGCTGCGCTACGGCTTCATGGAAATGCCCAACATCCCGCGCGTGCTGCGCCAGGCCGGTGCGACCGGGTTCAAGATCGAGATGATGGAAACCTCGTTCTTCTTCGGACGCGAGAACCTCGTGTCAAAAAGCAAGCCGCTGATGCCGCGCTGGCGCGAAAAGCTGTTTATAGCGCTGTCGAAGAATGCCTACAGTGCGACGGCGTTCTTCCGCATCCCGTCCAATCGAGTCGTCGAACTGGGCACGCAAGTGGAGATCTAGGCTATGGACCATCCTGCGACGGTCGATCCCAAGCAGCTGTTCCCGTTCGGCCATTCCCAGCGCCACACGGTGTTCCTGAAGCCGCTGCTCGACGAAATCGACCCGCCGCGTGCCAACATCTCGGTCGGCGACTACAGCTACTATTCGGATTTCGACGACGCGACGCAGTTTTTCCTGCGCAATGTGCGCTACGACTTCGCGCGCAGCAAAGCGCGCCTGGACATCGGCAAGTTCTGCGCTTTTGCGCACGACACCACCTTCGTGATGTCCGACGCCAACCACGCGATCGTAGGGCCGTCCACCTTTCCGTTTCCGATCTTCGGCGGGACGTGGGCTAAAGCCCTGTCGCCGGACGAAACGCCGTGGGCCAACAAGGGCAATACCAAGATCGGCAACGACGTGTGGTGCGGCTACAAGAGTACGATCATGCCGGGGGTAACGGTCGGCAGTGGGGCCATCGTGGCCGCCAACGCCGTCGTCAGCCGCGACGTGCCGGCTTACGCAATGGTGGCCGGCAACCCGGCTCGGGTCGTCAAGATGCGCTTCGACGATGCCACGGTGGCGAAGCTCCTTGCGCTCGCCTGGTGGGACTGGCCGGCGGCCAAAATCGCTGCCGCTGTGCCCGTTCTCGTCAAAGGCGATGTCGCCGCACTGGCGGCTTTGGCACCCTAAAGAGTTGCCGAATGCGCTGATGCCTGCTTGCCACGAGTCCACAAAAGCCGCCGGTTTTTCGGGCAATGGTGGAAAGTGACAAAAAAACGGGCGAAGTATCAGAATCAATTATCCATATAACCCATTGATTCAAAACGACCGTTAAAAATTCGATAAGTTTTTCGGGGGGTTTGAAGAAAAACGACTCCCACCCGCCGACGGCCTATGTTATCCCCAAACCGACTGCAATAAACCGAAACAATGATTACGGCGGATTGGCAAAAGATGATCGAACTTCTTGTTGCCGTGGCAGTGGCCTCGCAAAGCCCCGATATGGGCCAGCGGGCGGACTCGCAAACGACGTCGTTCGCGGTTTCCGCCGAGACCGCTGCCGAAAACATCGTTGTTCTCGACAGCAACTTCCTGCTCGATCCGTCGTTGCCGTTCGTCTTCCTGCCAAACGCGCCGACGGCGGCGCCTGCGGCATCTGCCGGTGCCACGACCGGCCCCGAAGACGATCTCGAATTGCTGGCCGCGCGCGAGGCCGACAGTGCGAACCAAGCACCGCAATGGCAGAGCCGTCCCAAGGCGGCCACGAGCTTCGGGGCTGGCGCCAATCTGCGCAATGTGGCCGTCAATATCGCGCGCGCCAACACGCGCCTCAAGGTCGGCCAGCGCCAGATGACTCTCGAAATCTACCGCCCCGACACGGCCGGTGCACGGCCGGCGGTGCTGCTGCTGCACGGGGCCTCGGGCATGGGCAACGGCGCTTTCTACCGGGGGGCCGCCGAAGCTTTCGCCGAAGCGGGCTACGTCGTTTATCTCCCGCACTATCTGGGCGACCGCAACCGCAACCGGCCGCGCGGCCGCGCTCTGATCGCCGAGTTCGAACAGCAGCACGACGCGGTGCGCGCGACACTCGATGCGATGGCTAAGGATCCGCGCGTCGACGAGGCGCGCTTGGCGGCTTTCGGTTTCTCGCTGGGCGGGTTCCAGGCATTGGGCCTGTCGAGCCGCGATGCGCGTGTGGCCGCCGTCGTCAATATGGGCGGCGGCATGCCCGGCAACGTCGCGGGTACCACCACGCGTCTGGCGCCGACATTGGTCATCCACGGCCAACGCGACCGCACGGTCCCGGTTGCCCGCGCCCTCCAGACGCGCGACATGCTGAAGCGCCTGTCGGTGCCGCACGAGATGGCGCTGTTTGCCGACCAGCAGCATTTCTTCCAAGGCGCGGCAAGCCGCACGGCCATCGAACGGTCGATCGCGTTCTTCGACCGCCAGATGCGCCCGGCCGTCTCGATCGGCACGGCCGACCTTCTCCAGGGGCGTTAATCCCCCTGTTGCCGAAGCGCTAGCCTTCCCGAAAATCGCGCGGGCCCGCCTTTTTCTTTAACCGGACCATGCTAGATTGACGGCATGGGGATGTTCCGACTGGGTTTTATCGGCATTGCGGCCGGTCTTTTGTGGACGCTGCCGGGGGCCGCCGCCGTCCAAGGCGATCTGCGGCCTGTGCTGCGCGCGACCCTTGCCGCCTACGCCCCCACCTCGACCGAGACCGCTTCGATCGCCGAACGCCAGCGCCAAAGCCTGCTGGGGTTCTACGATGCACGCGGCTTCGCCCCCATTTGGCTTGCCGACAATGCGCCCGCCGCCCGCGTCGGCCGCCTGATCGAACTGCTCAAAAGCGCGGACCGCCACGGCCTGTCGGCGATCGACTACAACGTCGCGGAACTCGAGCAGCTGCTGCACGCGGCCGACGCGCAGACCCTGGCACGGCTCGAATTCGCGCTGAGCCAAGCGGCCTTGCGCTACGCGGCCGATCTCTTGGGCGCGCGCGTGGCGTCGGTCGAATTGCCGGCCGACGTCAAGATCGCGCCGCGCCCGCTCGACGCCGAGCGGATCTTGCGCGAGCTTGCCCGCAGCGACGATCCGGCTGGCCCGCTCGAGGCGCTCGCCCCTGCCGATCCGGCTTACGTCCAACTGCGCGACTGGCTGGCCCAGTACCGCGCCATCAAAGCGCGCGGCGGCTGGCGCAACATCGCGAGCGGCCCCACGCTCGACCCCGGCATGAGCGATCCGAGGGTTCCGGCCTTGCGCCGACGCTTGGCGATCACCGACGCAGCACCCGCAGAGCCGGCCGACGCGGATGCTGGCGAAATTTTCGACATCGATCTGGTTGCGGCCCTGATGCGCTTCCAGGCCCGCCACGGCCTGGCGCCGGACGGGCGGTTGGGGCGCCGCACGCTTGCCGCCCTCAACCGCTCGGTCGATGCGCGCATCGTGCAGATCGTCGCCAATCTCGACCGGCTGCGCGCCCGGCCCGCGGCCGAGGCGAATTTCATCGAGGTCAACGTGCCGGGCTTCAGCTTGCGCGCCGTCGAAGCGGGCGAGACCCGCCTCGAGATGCCCGTCGTCGTGGGCCGCGAAGCGCGCGCAACGCCGATCTTCTCGAGCCGCGTGACCGAGGTGATCTTCAACCCGAGCTGGACCGTGCCCGTCAAGCTCGTGCGCGAAGATCTGCTGCCGCGCCTGCGCGCCAATCCGCAGGCCTTGGTCGATCTCGGCTTCCGCTTCTATCGCGGTTCGGGCGACGAGCGCGTCGAGGTCGATCCGCGCAAGGTCGATTGGCGCAAGGTGAGCCCGCGCGCCGTGCCCTATTGGGTGCGCCAGGATCCGGGGCCCAAAAACGCGCTGGGCCAGGTCCGCCTGACTCTGCCCAACATCTACGACGTGTTCCTGCACGATACGCCCGATCGCCATTATTTCGCCCGCGCCGAACGCGCTTTGTCGTCGGGTTGCGTGCGGCTCGAGCGCCCCATCGACCTTGCCGAATGGGTTTTGCGCAACACGCCGGGCTGGACGCGCGAGGCGATCGAGGCGGCGGATGCCGACGCCGTCACCAAAAACGTTCAAGTGCGCCGGCCGATCCCGCTGCACTTTGTGTATTTCACGGCCTTCGTGCAGGATGGCGAGCTGCATCTGCGCGAAGACATCTACGGCGTGGATGCGCGCTTTGTGGCCGGCATCGAGCGGCGCCCGGTCGCCGACCTGCGCCTACCGCGCGAAGGGGCGGCACCGCCCGCCACCCTCGCCCCGTGACGCCTTGCCCCTAAAACGGGCTTTTTGTAAGCCTCTTAAGCAGTTGTTTCAGATTGTTTCTTTGGGCTTGCCTTCGGCGGCTTGGCTGTGCATTCTGCGCATAACAGCTATGTGACGAACTCAATTACCAGGGAAGCAAGCCCCCCGCATGACCGATCCGAAGACCGTTCCGACGCGCCGGGGCTTTTTGCTTTTTGCTGGCGTTGCCGCCGCCAGCACGCTTCTGCCGACAGCCCCAAGCTGGGCCGCAACGCAAGGCACCAAGCTGCCGCCGCCGCCGCGCCCGGCCCCGCGTCCGGCCACCTCGGCCGCCGGTCCTGCCGTCGGCACACGGGCCGCCGGAACCCGCAGCCTGCGCATCCAGGTCGTCAATACGGGCGAACGCTGGCAAGGCGTCTATTGGCGCGACGGCGCATACGTGCCCGAGGCCACCCGCCGCCTCGATGCGCTGCTTCGCGACCATCGTGCGGGCAAGGTCGCCGAGATGGACCCCAAGCTCTACGACCAATTGTGGGAACTGCACACGCGGCTGGGGTCGAGCGAGCCTTGGCGTGTGATCTCGGCCTACCGCTCGCCGCAGACCAATGCGGCCGTGCGCCGCAGCCATGGCGGGGTGGCGCGCAACTCGTTCCACATCCAAGCCAAGGCGTTGGACGTGGACCTCACCGACCGCTCGGTTCGCGCCATCCGCCAGGCCGCGATCGGCCTGCAGGCCGGCGGGGTGGGGCAGTATCCGCGCAGCGACTTCGTCCATATCGACACCGGCCCCGTGCGCAGCTGGGGCTGAGTCTCCTCGACCGCCAACGCCGACGTTACGCAACATCCGCGCGACATAAGCGCGACATCGATGCGCCACTCGCGCGACATGTATGCGACATTTTCCGACTATTCGACTTTAGCTTTACGATTTAACTTATTGAATTTAAATGACAGTAGTTTTCGGGCGCAACCGAATCGCACGGAAAATTCTGCGTGCGCCAGGACCGCCCCGGCGGTCGCCTCTCTTTTCACCATGTCAAACAGCGCCAAGCCCATTCTCATTAATGGTCTTATGAAGATAATATAACCTATAAAGAACTTAATTGGAACATTCTTTGAGGCGATTGCTGCGTGGCGTTTCGAGAGCGCCGCCGGAGCCGACGGTTTCGGCGTCCATTTTGTCGAAGCTCGGCAATTGACGGCGGCGGTGCAGCTTCAGGCGGCGGGTTCGACCTTCAGTGACGCAGGCTCCACGGTCTTGAAGAAGCCCGACACGGTGGTGCCGTCGGCGGCGAGCGGCAGGATCAGGCGCGTATAGCCGTGGCGGTTGCCGTCGATCGTCACGTAGTCGCGGCGCGCGAGGCTCGGCTGCTTGGCGTCGGCGATGCGCACGAGGCTGTCGTAGACGATCGCGGCGTCGGTTTCGTTGAAGAAACCGCGCAAGCCGCGCCCGCTGTCCTTGAAGGTCGAGTGTTCGCCCACATAGAGGCCGGCCATGCGCACGCGCACGTCGCGAGCCTCCGGCAGATAGTCGAGCATCATCGTGTAGGGCAGCGTTTCGGCCGGGACGAGCCCGATATCGAGCGAGGCCGGGAGCCGGTCGCCCGCGCACGCCGCTTGCCAAACCCGGTAGCAGGCGGCGAGCACCGGATAGGCGTCGATCTCCGTCAGCGGCAATTCGACGTAGCGCCCCAATTCGCGGATGGGCATCTGTTCGCTCATTTCCCTGTGCTCCCGAGCAAGCGTCGGCTTGCCAACAACCGTCTGGTCGAACTCAAACGCGGCCTGTCCATGAAGTCGGACAGGTCGCTCTTGCGCCACGCGAACCGGCCTGCGTCGAACGGCAGACGCACGGCCAAAAGACGCTGCATTTCGTCGAGCTCCTGGTCGTTCGGTCCGTTCGTCTGGCCGCGCGCTTCTTCCAGGCGCTCGCGCAGCGGTTCGAAATCGAGCAGGAAAGTGCGCAAGGCCGCCATTTTCGGCCACAGGCGCGCATGGAAATCGCCGATATTGCCGAAAGCGCGCAGCGGATCGGCCGCGACCGCGTCGAGCTCGATCGCGATGGCCGACGACCATACCAGCGCCTCGCGCAAGCCCAACGCGATGGCGCGCGCACGCTCGCTGCGCCAGGCGTTTTGGCGCGCGGCGGCGATCTTGGCGATCGCACCCACATCCTGCTGCAGATCGACGATGCTGCGGCACAGCCGCTCGACGCGCGCGATATCGACCGCGACCGCAACGATGTCGTCGGCGACAAGGCCGAGCTTGCGCGGATTGGCGTAGGCGCCGACCCAATCGACCAAGGCTTCGAGCGCTTCATCCATCGAGTCCGCAGCCGACTGCAGCGCGCTGTCGGCCGGCAGGCCTCGAAACGGCAGCGGCGGGCCGCCGACGGCCGTCCCGATGCGCCGCACGGCGCGCACCACAAGATGCGGCTTGGGATCCCACGAGGGCCGCCCGTCCACGGCTTCGCTCGGCAGTTTCTGGCCCGCTTTGAGCGTGCGGCAATAGCGCAGGGCCGTGGGCACAAGCGTGAGCAGCCGCGCGTCGCGCGAGCGGGCGGGCACTTCGAACAAGGCCGCCACATGGCCGAGATCGACGCTGGTTTTGGCCTCGCCGAGATCGATGCGGAACACGATTTTGCGGTAGTCGTCGACCGCAAAAAACGCATCGCCGCGCGCAAGGGCAGGCATTTCGAAACCGAAGATCAAGGACACGGAGCTATCTCTGCCTAGGGTTCGCCGGACGCGGGCAGGAAGAGCGACCCGCGCGGAGAATTAGGGCGCTGGCGCGCCGCCGTCCAGGGGGCGGGCGCGAAATTGCGACGCAAAATGGGAGGGATCTCAAATTTTACTTATGAACCAAGACTATTGATAACTTTCAGGCCGGTCGGCGGTCGCGAAGAGGAGACAAGCCATACTAAAGTATTTTGAAAAGATGATTATAGTTTCTATCTAACTACTTGGAAGTGTGTATTTGGGGCGTTATCTTCGGCCGTCCGAGATTGCTGAAAGACAGGTATGATGATGTTCGACTACCGTGGTCTCGCAAAGGACTGCCTTAAATTAGCGAAGGCTGAATTAGGGTCAGGCGATTCAGTTCGGCTTAGGTATGCCGCATTGCAGGTACGTCAGTGCATGGAGGCAATCACCTGAAGCCGCCCCCTAATTGACCGGACATGGTCTGCCCCAGAGATAAGGACTAGGGGTATGACTATGTTTATGACTGGAACGAACGTGAAGGGCGAGCTTCTG
>Ga0315907_10000175_pt1 | contig 94974 bp, 70 predicted proteins | sample LakEriMetagenome_3_FD_203525 | JGI IMG/M metagenome (GOLD analysis project Ga0315907, IMG submission 203525) | Freshwater fungal communities from buoy surface, Lake Erie, Ohio, United States - Buoy 12 MA123 | ecosystem: Environmental > Aquatic > Freshwater > Lake > Lake biofilm | place: USA...
TTTGCACAGGGCCGCCACCGGCCAGGTATTCAGCGGCATCCGAATAGTATGGTGCGCTGAGAATTTCGTTTTCTGTCTTCGCAGAAAGGTTGAGCAAGTTCTTGCCGTTACCCGTTCCTTCGATGCGAACGAGCGGAACGCCATCGCCGTAACCGGCGTTGATGATGGTACCGCCGTTTTCGGTTGCGGCATTGTGAGGTATTGCAGCAATCTTCGGAATTTGGCCTATAGCGCTCTTACGTGAAGGCTTGAACACATCGTCTTGACCGGTACTTGTCACCAAATCATAGGGTTGATATTCATTGTAGCCATATGCGATAGCCATGAAATAGTAAGTCCTGTGGTTTATAAGAGCCGGAGAACCCAGTGCAAATGCATCCGTTGTAACACGTAATGAATGCTGAATGCCTTCGTTGGCTCCCTGAACCATCAATGAAGGAGTAATCAGTCCTGTTGTTTGATCTCGATTGTAGTTGATAATTTCAACCACCTCGTTTTGGATATCGAATTGTGCAATGAGGCGGGCCTTATTGATATCACTCAATTCAGCGTTGCTCACTTGATCATCGAGTAATTGGTAAATCAAATACCCTTCGAAACGGTAGCTGCGATCTTCTTCGGTCAAAGCCGTGCCATCAAGCAATTCTTCAGGAATTGACGGATCAAACTCTGTATACTGCTCGTGGTAGTTATTTGAAGAAGGGTTGTCGTTGGTGAGCATCAGGATAATCTCACGATCGAGTTCCTGCACGGTAACATCCGGTGCATCCGGACCATTTACCAATTCGAAACAGTTATCGAACAATGACTGAGCCTTGTCATCTGCAAGACGAAGAAGTTGAACGCTTTCATATGGATCACCACCGATAGAACGAGCCCATACTACACCGAGTGTAATGTTGTTATAGTCACCCGGCTGAAGGGTGAAAGGACCTGCAGACTGGATGAAACGACGGTCGTTTGGAGCGTTACCAGCTTCTTGTTCGGTCCATGGAATTGCGGTTGATGGGGGAACTACACCGTACGTGCTCCAATTAAATGGGTCAGTATCTCCCGGGAACATATACTGGGCCGGAACACCGGATACGACACCGGATCCACTCACACCATTACCACCAAACAACATTTCCTGACCATTCTTCCAAATACCACGCATGTAGTTGTAGTAATGCTGTGGAGAAGCAGGCTCACCATTGATGGGGTTCGTTGAGTTATTGTAGTAAACGAAACGACGCATACCAAAGCGCTCGTTATCTATGATTGTGTCACCATATCCAATACCTAAACCTTTGTAAGGAATACCGAGTTGATCTTCAGCCGCAAGTATATCTTCTGTGAGCGGGTTTGCCTCTCCATCTTCATCCTGGTAGGGACCTTCAAAGAAGTCAACACCTACTGACGGAGGATTTTGGCCATACCCTAATGTACCGGTTGCAGCCTCATCGAAAGCATCACCATTGTAGCAGTATCCCAAACCACGTTGAACGTCACAGCCTACGAAGTCATCATAAGCGTTACCCAAGTCAGGGTCAACCCAAGAACCGAAATACGTTTCGGTTAAGGTTTGAGAACCTTGGTTAATCAAAACATAGTTCAAGAAGGTCATATTGTTTACCTCATCGTTGGTTGTGAAAGCGAACGCCTGAGCGCGCACTTCCATACCGATTGGTTGACCTTGTGATTCAGTGTGAATGTTACCCTTATCGTTGAAGATCCAGAAATAGGTTTGGTCACCAAACAAAGGCACCTGGTCTTCACGGCGGCGCTGAGCGCAATCGATTTCGCGCAAGAAATCGTACCAGGGATAGTCACCATATTCCGGGTCGTAAATACCATTGTTGTTGTAGTCCTTGAAAGGTCCGAGGTAGAAATCTTGTCCGGCGCCGGTGTTACCGTGAGCAGGGAAAGAAGTGAAGTAGCTTGGCATTGCATATCCATCGGGGAAAATTTCCGCTATGGCCTCTGCGGGTGCGCCGGCGGTTACGAGATCCCAATACGTGCGGTGACGAATCGCGTCTTCGCGCAGGGTTACAGCGAACTTGTCATAATCGATACAGGTTTGCGCAGTGATCTCCGCGGTACCATCGTTGGTTAATGGACCTGTCCAGTAGTCATTACCTTCCGTACGGAAGCGAACCGCAGCAAGCTTCAAGGTTTGGTCTTGAGATTTACCGCCCATCCACAATCCACCTGCGTAGATGGATGAAACACCACCGACTCCGGTTTCTGTCTTCGGAACCTCATATGCAGCTGTTCCGTTTGCGCGGTTTTGCCACATATTACCCCCGGTCTCTATGCGAGCACGCACGTTGTTCCACTCCAAGTCGAGCAGAGCTGTTGCAGGAGCGCACGCCGCTGCGCGGGTTGACGAAGGCGTGTCATTGTTTTGAGTGGCCATGCCGGAGTTTCCGGAGCCCACATATCGGTAGGCTTGAGCCCCGAGTGATAACATCACTGCGGCAGAAAAAGCGGCTATTTTATACATGCTTTTCATATCGAAAATTTCCTTGAATATCCTTAACTATTTAACCTTAAAAATCTAAACGCACACCCAAACGAATCTGACGCGGTGCACCCAAACGGTTGGGATCATTGACAAACATTGCGTAGTAATTACGGAAGCTGTCGGGATCATTTTGCTGATTTATGAACTGCTGAGCAGGAGCTGAAGCTAGGTAACCATCGTCTTCAGCAATACCGGTGAAACGGTGCACTGAACGTACATTGCGTGTATTGAGTATGTTGGTAACCCACACGTATACATTCAGGTTTGCTTTTGGTTTTCCATTCTTTTCTTCACCGAAGTACAAATCGAAGTTACGATCTGCCTGGAAGTCTACACCAAACTGCCATGGCAAGCGAGCACCATTGATAGAACCCTCAGTGCTTGGGGTGATTTCACCGGTAATTGGCGTAGCAAACTGCTGCGGTGTGTAAGGCGTACCGGAACCGAGGTTAGCAATGAAGTTGAAACCGGTATTAGCTAGAACCTGGAAGTCTTTGATCATCGGACCATTGTAATCTGTACCACCGGCAAAACGATAGTCAGTGGTCAAGATGATACGGTGACGTTGATCGTAGTTGAAAGGATTGATGCTACGCAAGTTTGGAATACCTGCATTGATGAGGGCCGATTGTGATTGTGAGGTAGAACCTGTACCATCAGCAAACTGCAAGGTGTAAGAGGCATTCAATCGGATGTTACCCGTGCGACGGAGATCATATGTCAAGGTCAGACCTTTTACGGTACCAAAGTCGATATTGTCGAATGCGCGATAAGCAATTGGGTATGCACCGTTGAATTTGCGAATCTGAATCATGTTACGCAACTCACGGTAGAAAGCTTCAATCTTCAAAGAGGAAGTCTTTGAAAGCACTTGCTGGAAACCGAGAGCATAGTCAACTGTGCGCTCAGGCTTCAAGGCCGGGTTGGTGATAAGCGGATCGTTCTGGAACTTCATGTTCAGATAATCCGTTGGGTCGAATCGCGAGAATTCTGTTGGACGTTGAGTCAATACGTCATAGTGAGCGAAGAAGGTAGCCTCATCACTAATAGGGAAAGAGAATGCCACACGAGGCATAATATTTACTGCAGGCGTGTAATCCTTGAACGCGTCTGAATTGAGAGGTGCATCCTTATCGTTCTTCAGATATGGCTTCGGGTTGCTTGATCCACCAATGACTGTTGGGTCAGAAACCAATTGACCATCGGCCTTATACCAGTTATTGCCATCGCGGTAACCCATGATGGTAGTTGGATTATTCAAATCATCTACATACACAACAAAGTCTTCACCGATATTGGAAGGATGATCACCAAACTGTGAAACTTCAGCAGCAGTGAATGCCTCTCCCACAACGAATTGATCTTTCAATACAGGTTGGTTTGCGTCGTAACGGTCCACGCGCACACCGAGGTTGAAGATCAAGTCATCGAAAGCAAATTTATCCATCAGGTAACCTGAGGTGTAAATAGGTTCAAAGGCACCGATTGGGCGGCTGTAGTAAGTAATGTCGCCCACCTGATAAGTTGAAGCGAAGAATTCATCAATCGTTGGCTTTTTGCCGGTGAGTTTGTTACCATGTGAATCGTAACCGTAGTAAGAAACTACCTGATTACCGCTGTTCAACAATTCATCCGAGTTAAACATATCGATACTCAAGAACTCAGGGCTGAGATTATCTACGTTGAGGTAATCGCCACCGCGTGGATCTAAACCAAGTGCTTCGCGTAAGTTGTAATCAAACTCTGACTGGTTTGTTACACCGACAGCGGTATTGTAGTAAACATAGTAATTGCCATCGCGGTAAACAATAGTAGAATCATAACCAATACCTTGGTTATCTACCTTCTCTATGTGCGAGTTTGCATTTAGGCGAGCCAAATTCCAGAGGCTTACGGGAGCGACGCTAAAGCCCGCATCCTTGCGCTGTTCAAATTCAATACCCGCTTGAAGAGCATGGTCACCGAGGTCAGCTGAGAACAAGCCGCTGAAGCGGAACTGGTTATTATTAAATACAGCGTAATTGTTGTTTTGAGTGCCGAGATAGCTCCACAAGTTATAGGTTGCAGGAGGTGCATCACCATTTCTCAAACCATTGGCAGCCGTTAGATTGTTGAGGTTTGCAGCGGGATTCAATCCGAGAAACCCGATTGTTCCGGGGTTGTCCAAAAAGATTTGGTTCCTGTCGGTAATCAAGTTGCCGTTGGCGTCCGTAATTTGAGCAAGGGCTGCTTGATAGAAAATTGTTTGGGCAGCTCCTGTGTAGTATTGGTTTGTAATGGAAGCTAAGTCTTCATTAAAGTCAGAAGGAGTAAAGATTGTGTGGATATCCTGGAAACCGGTTTGCTTGAAATAAGAGCCCGGTAATTGCTCGTAGGTATTACCGCGGTAAATATCAAAATAACCTACGTGACCATAGTTAAAGAGGTCATCCCCGTGTGATTCATCTTGGCTATTCGCATAGTTGCGTGAATAGTCGACCATTACACTGTAGAAGATATTCTTCAAATTCGATGCACCAGCCTCTTCCTCTTCAGAGTTTTTGAATCGTTGGCTGAGCTTCGCATATGCCCTCCAGTCTAAATTGGTGTTGAGCTGATTGTTGTCCCAGTTCATAAGCTGGTTTGAGCGACTAGCATCGCGGCCTCTGCTGAAAGCTGCTGTTCCACCGAAAGTAAGGGTTAAATTCTCTGTGGTATTCACATCGATTTTAGCTACTAAGTTGGCTGAGCGGTTGCGAGCATTCATGCGGGTTTTGGTAACCTCGAAGTCATCCGCTGTTAGGAAGTCGGCATTGTAAAGCACACCCGTTGCTTCACCCGATTCGCTCAAATTAGGACGAAGAGGATTATTCAACAGCTCCGAACGCACATCTTCTTTCATTCGCATCACACCGCCGTATTGAGGGTCGCCATCTACGATGTCGGTGTAGTTGCCCGAAACAAAGAATCCGAGAAGTGGTCGTCCGCGTTCGCCCTTTTCGTTTTTCGAGAACAATAGCGGCCCCGACAGCGAACCTTCGATAAGGTTGTATCCGAATTGATCCAGACCAACCACCTTGTCGCCAACCTGGAAACCGGAAGAGATAGCTTCTACACCCCCGGTGTATTTAGCAGATGCGCTTCGCAAACTCACGTTAATTACACCACCCGTTGCATCCCCAATGTTTGCCGGAATACCACCTGTGATTACGGAGATTTCCTCTACAGCTGACTTCGGGAGTGCAGATGATCCGCGCACTTTAATACCATCGATGTAAATCCAGGTAGATCCTTCACGAGCACCACGAATGGAGATACCATTGCCCGTGTCGGTGGCTCCGGCTACGGTTTGAGCAAGACCTGTTACCGATCGGCTAGGCATGTTCTTCAAATCTTCACGAGTAATCGTACCTCCCGAAGAACCACCGTCCTTATCGATAAGTGGAACCTTGTAGTCAAAAACCTCAACGGTTCCCAACTCTGCACCTTGCATCATTTCGGCATCCAGTGGAGTGATTTTACCACCTTTCACAACCACCCCTTTGATGGTTTGCGCCTGGTAGCCCACAAACTGGAAGGATACATCATAGGTGCCCGGTTCAAGCGGTTTCACCGAGTATTCGCCGTCAATGTCAGTAGTACCGCCATTGACGGTATTACCATTGAGGTAGACGATTACTGTCACAAAAGGAAGAGTTTCCTTAGTGTCTTTATCCATAACCTTTCCCTTCAGGGAACCCGAGTTGGTTTGAGCCCAAGCGGCAGTGGTCAGGAGGAATAATGCTATTAGCGCGTAAAACTTTCTCTGCATAGCAGAAGGATTAAAGTGTGTTAAACAAGTCAAAATTTAGGTAACAATAACGACTTTCAATCGTAGTACAACAGAGTCGTGGTATACCCTAAAGGTTCGCAAAGAACAACGGATTTCTTAAAACGTGCAAACTTTTTTTCAACGACTACACAAAACGTTGATTTCGTGTGCATTGTGTTGAGATTATGAAATCTCTACTGACGACGAAACCATCGCTTATACCAAGGAACATTTTTTCCCCAAGATTGACGACGTGCCTTGCGCAGGTTTTTCTTCATGCGCTTTCGAGTGGCCTTGTCTTGTGATTCCATGTGGTGATCTCTTCGCGACTGATACTCGGTTTGTTTCTTTTCAAGCGCCTCCGCTTCCTTCTTGCGAGCTGTTTGCGGCGTTACCTTTTGGCTATCCGATTTCGGTTGAGCACAGGAAGCAATAGCAGTATGGATGAACACTGCCGTAATAACTAACCTGAAAAATCGAACGGAATTCATCGGTAATATTCGTAGCTAAATTTAGTGATTACAATATCTCCGGTTGTCATGTTGTGATCCAGGAAAGCTTCTACCAGCATGGTCGAAGAATAAAGCACTTCGATTTCTCTAGTCATGTTCTTGCCATCGAAGTATTCTACTTTTTGCACATTACCGAGTCCGTCATAGATAAAAGTTTGAGCTTTCTTACCGGATGACATGTTATCCGCTGATTCGATTTTCGAAATCCAACCATGTTCATTGTAGGTGTATGACTTCATTTTGGTGCGACCACTCATAATCAGCTCCTCCACTTCCGAATCAATAAAACCTTTAGGATTCTTGGTGATGGTCCAATTCGAATAATGCAGGCCATAGTTATTGTATACACTCTTTCGCACCACGCCATTCTCTTGTTCATTCCAAATGACAGACTCAGCGTTGATAGCGATTGTACGGCCGGGTTCCAATTTGTTCTTCATGGTAGAAACATTTTCTGCCGTTCCATATTCAACCCGAATGAGTCTTCCCTGATCGTCATATACGAACCCGGTGCTGTAATAGCCTCGCGTGCCTGTCTCCTCCCGGAGTTCGATTGAACCTAAGTCATTTCGCTTGAACTTGATTGATAAACTATCAATCAAATTTTTGACCGAAGTAACCTTATCCATTCGAGTCATCAAACCAACTTCGTTGAATCGGAAAACGCTCATATCCGGGCGTTGCTCGATAGGCTTGCCGGGGCGTTTAACGCTTACCACTCCAGTAATAGACTTGATTTTATTCATCCAGAGAAACTGCTGACTGAAGAACATTTCCTCATTGAATGCATTGCCAATTCGATTATCTATCAGTTGTGCAGACAGCGAATTATACTGAATTGCTACGATGGTTAAAATCGCTGTAATAGTTTGTACGATGTTGCTTTTTCTAATCATTCAAATGCGGATGTCCTCGACACGGTAAACAGGAAGTTCACAAGATCGATTTCTGCAAACATAAATGGCAGATGTCTTTCCTTCGCGACCTTGAAACAATGGCAATTCACTTTCAGATGTTGATGCCGCCACTAAGACAAAAGGCTGAAGCGTTTCCTGAAAATTCATTACGTTTGAATTGGCGTGCGGGCCCGTGAAAACTACTTCAACCGGTTCCAATTGATACTCCAACAACGCCATCATCCAATTGCTAAAACCCGGGGCAAAATCAATTGCTTGAGAGACCTCTTGAAGCATTTCGTTTGCACGCAAAGTAAATTTATTTTCATTCAGAAGTCTACCCAATTTGAGCAAACATCTGCAGGCAACACTGTTACCGGCGGGAATAACGTTATCATTAATCTCGAACTTCACACCACAGACATCTGTGACATGTAAGGAACGATTTTGAAAGAACGCGGTACCATCTATCGAGAATAAGGCTTCTACATTTCTCATCATTTGACATGCGAGCTTCAACCACCTTTCTTTCCCAGTCACTTCATACAATGATAGTAACGCGTCCATAAAAAAAACCTGATCTTCAAGCAAGGTGGCGGTCGTCAATTTCCCCTTTGTAAAGGCGTGTCCAAGCAGTCCGTTCGGTTGCATAAAATGTGATAGGATGCTCTCTGCAAGTTCGTTTGCTTCAATAACAAAGTGTTGTCTATGCTGCATTTTCGCAGCCTCAGCGAAGCCCTTTAAGAGCATAGCATTCCAGGATGCGATGCACTTATCGTCGAGACCGGGCTTCGTCCTTTTCTGACGAAATTTCCGGAGAGCGGACTTCGCCAGTTCTAACTTTTCCCGCCACGGACCAGGCTCAATTTGCTGAGCGCGGCACCATGACTCATCATCTTGTTTGATACAAAGAACATTTACGTCATGTTCCCAATACCCGTGGCTACCCAAGCCGAAATACTTTTTAATGAGAGGGCTATCATCACCCAGCAAACCATCAAACTCCGCTTCTGTCCAAACATAGTACTTGCCCTCTGCCCCATCGCTATCGGCATCAAGCGCTGCATAATAAACACCATCCGATGATTTCCATTCACTTTGGATAAAAGCAATAGTTTCATCCACTACTCGAGCATACACCTCGTCGCCAAAAGCCCGATATGCCTGAGCATATAATGCAACTAACTGAGCGTTGTCGTAGAGCATTTTCTCAAAATGGGGAACCTTCCAATCGGCATCCACACTATAGCGAGCAAAGCCTCCCCCTAATTGGTCATAAATTCCCCCCATGGCCATTTGATCCAGTGTTGACCGTGTCTGCCTAATCGCATTTTCTGTTTTGAAGTAAACCGAATAATGAAGCAGCAACTCCCAATTGTTAGGCATTGGAAATTTGGGAGCTTTGCGGTTTCCTCCTCGGTCAAGATCCCAGTAGTGCGACCACCGCTCCATTAATTGATGCACCTGGCTGAGGTCAAGCAAATCACCTATGTTCTTTGCACCCGAGTTAAGTTCCACAAGCGCGGAGTGTAATTGTTGAGCATAATTCAATGCTCGCTCTGAATCCTGTTTCATAACATGATTCAAGCTTTCGAGTAACTCCAACCATTTCAGCTTTGGGAAATAGGTTCCGCCATATATGGGACGTCCATCAGGCAGCGTAAATACGTTCAGTGGCCAACCGCCTTGACTACCCATAAGGTGAACGGCATCCATGAACCAACTATCCACATCGGGGCGCTCCTCGCGGTCGACTTTGATACAAACGAAATGCATGTTCATGAATTCCGCAGACTCAAAATCTTCGAACACCTCATGTTCCATGACATGGCACCAATGGCAAGCGCTATAGCCTATGGATATCAGCACCAATTTATTCTCCAAACGAGCAACCTCCCAGGCCTCATCTGACCATGCATACCAATGCACAGGGTTATCCTTATGTTGCAATAGATAAGGACTGGTCTCTTCCGCTAATCGATTCATAATCCGAGAAGCTCCTTAATCTCCGTCTCGATTTTACTTCGTGTAATAAGTCGTTTCAGAACGACTCCATTCTTATCGACAGCTATTAGTGTTGGAGTGCTCGGAACGGGGAAGCGTTTATTGAAATCCTTTCGCTGGTCGTATGCCAGAAAGACGCTCGACCACGGCGATTCATTGATTCGATCTTGCACTAACCATTCTTCTTGCGTCTTATCTGTTCCGATGGCATACACCCCAAGACCTTTGCTATGGTATTGTGCGTATAATTCTTCGAGCTTTGGCTCGAACTCTTTGCAATGAGAGCAGTTGGCTCGCCAGAAAAGTAGAATACAGACTTTGTTTTCCGAAAATATTTTTTTGCTCGAAATCATTTTGCCATTGGCGTCAGGCAAGGTTAAAAACTCGATAGTCTTGCCCGGCTTACAATTATCAAGCGCCGTCAGTAGATTGCGCGTGTTCTCCTCCATATGACCTTCTTCTGTGCAGTCATCGGCATACCACGTAATCAAATAACTCAAACCCGGTTCATTTCGAAATGAGATCATTTTATCAAGAAGAAACTTGAACATGTAAGTGGTCATGCTCTCACTTATGAGGGCCTTCTTCATGAGGGCATCAATATAGGGCTCCGGCTGTTTCGTCTTTTCAAAATACTGATAGGCCAAATTGATTCGCCGAACAAAAGCGATGTGATGCAGTAAATCAGGATGTTGGATAGGCATATTATCCATGACATGCATCGCGGTAAAGCGTGTCAGGGTATCTGCATTCTGCGCGAATTCCGGATTACCGGTATAGAATACTGCCGGCGCCGCTTTAGCCAGCAGATCTGATGCGAAAGAGTTTGGGTACCTCGCCGCAATCTCAGAACATGACTTTGCAAAAGTCTGTTCCCGCAATTGATACTCCAATCCGAAACGATCCAGCGAATCCTTATTCAAGCTTATTTCATTGAACATGGGAATTAGTTCCATGTATGCGTTCTGCTCTGCCGATTCGTACAGTTTGACAGGATTCCCTTTAAGTTGCGTGTATTCGAGTATGATTTCTATTCCATTTGCAGGAATATCATTGCGTACAATTAAAAACTCGCACCATCTTTTGGGATCACTCGAGAAACGAAATCGATACTGACCATCATGCGGGAATTTGACCTTTCCTGCATAGGTGCCATTTTGAGGATCCTTGATAGTTTGAAGATTCTTCCAATTATCCTCTCCAAAATATTCTACTATCATCGTTACGGTAGGTGCCTGAAGTCCGTTTACCTTGACTGCAACAGGTGTTTGAGCATGGATGAAAAAGCCAGAGCTCATGCACAAAAAGGCGACAATTATTCGATGGAAAAGAATCTTCATAACGTTGCAAAATGGAACGGTCAAAAATACATTGGCGACGTGGGAAACTCTTGAATTAGTCTTTTTTGTGTTGAATGGCTGCGCCTTACATTCGCAACATCAAAATTACCCTCATGCGCGACACTACCGTTTTCAACCTAATTCAACGCGAATTTGAACGCCAACGCCACGGCATTGAGCTCATTGCTTCCGAGAATTTTGTAAGTAATGAAGTCATGCAGGCGATGGGAAGCGTGCTCACCAATAAATATGCAGAAGGCTTGCCCACCAAACGATACTACGGCGGATGTGAGGTTGTCGATGAGGTTGAGCAATTGGCCATCGATCGTTTGAAAGAGCTGTTTGGCGCATGCTGGGCTAATGTCCAGCCACATTCAGGAGCAAATGCCAATAGCGCAGTTATGCTTGCGTGTTTGAAGCCCGGCGACACCATTCTCGGATTAGATCTTTCACAAGGAGGTCACCTCACGCATGGTTCCCCGGTGAACTACTCGGGCAAATTATATCGTGCCACATTCTATGGCGTCGAAAAGGAAACCGGTCGCATCAACATGGATACAGTAGCCGAAATTGCTCGACGTGAAAAGCCACGAATGCTGATTTGTGGAGCATCTGCATACAGTCGCGACTGGGATTATGCCCGCTTTCGATCGATTGCAGATGAGGTAGGAGCTATACTGTTAGCGGATATTTCTCACCCGGCAGGTCTCATTGCAAAAGGATTGCTCAACAATCCAATGCAGCATTGTCATATCGTGACAACTACAACGCACAAAACATTGAGAGGACCACGCGGTGGTGTAATCATGATGGGGAATGATTTCGAAAATCCGATGGGTATTAAAACACCCAAAGGGGAATTACGCATGATGAGTTCCATGCTCGACAGTGGTGTTTTTCCGGGTATGCAAGGCGGTCCATTGGAACATGTGATAGCTGCTAAAGCAATTGCTTTCGGCGAGGCGCTTTCACCTGATTTCAGAACCTATGGAGAACAAGTGATTCGCAACTCAAGTGCATTGTGTGCTGCATTGCAAAACAGGGGCTATCAAATTGTAAGTGGCGGTACCGACAATCATTGCTTTCTCATCGATCTCCGAAACAAAGGAATATCCGGAAAAGAGGCCGATGCCGCTCTCATTCAAGCGCACATCACCGTGAACAAAAACATGGTACCATTCGATGACAAGTCGCCGATGGTGACTAGCGGAATTCGAATTGGCACACCGGCCATAACCACACGCGGCTTGATTGAATCGGATATGGAAATCATTGCTTCGCTCATTGATGAATCATTGATGAATGCATCACAAGCAAGCGAGCTTCATCGTGTCAGCAAGAAGGTCATAGAGTTCATGATGGAACGACCACTTTTTGCCGGCAATGAAACCTTTGTGCACGCTTAAGTGTTTTTTGCTAAGCTCATCCGAACTCGAAAAGAAAAATTATGATTGCTCAAATTCTATTCATACTTCTGCTGGCCGCCGCCTCTTATTTCTCCTTCAAGCGCTTTGCTTTCGTAAAAAGAAACATTTTACTTGGGCGCGACATTCAGCCTTCAGGAACAAGCAGCGAGCGGTGGTCGACCATGGCCCGTGTAGCATTAGGACAGGGTAAAATGTTTACGCGACCATTCGCAGCTTTCATGCACTTAATTATCTATGCCGGTTTCATAATCATCAACATTGAGTTGCTGGAAATCGTATTGGATGGCATTACCGGTCATCACCGTATTTTTTCATTTCTAGGTGGTTTCTATGATTTTCTTATTGGAAGTTTCGAAATACTAGCCTTACTTGTTCTCATCGCATGTGTCGTTTTCCTGGCGCGCAGAAATGTTATGCGCATCAAACGCTTTTGGATGCGCGAAATGACATCGTGGCCTCGCACTGATGCCAACCTGATACTTGTTGCGGAGGTATTATTGATGTCTGCATTTCTTACGATGAACGCATGCGATGCCATTCTGCAATCGCGCGGTGCTGAACATTATGCGGAAGCAGGCAGCTTCCCCGTTTCTCACATGCTTATTCCCATGCTGGAAAATTCTTCAAGTGATGGGCTAATCATGATTGAGCGTGGTTGCTGGTGGTTTCACATCATTGGCATTCTTGCTTTTATTGTTTACGTGACCTACTCGAAGCACCTGCACATCATACTTGCGTTTCCCAACACATACTTTTCGAAGCTTCAACCCGCTGGCGAATTGGGCAACTTACAATCGGTAACAAACGAAGTGAAGTTGATGCTCGATCCAAGTCTACCGCCGCCGGCAACCGATGGCACTCCTACCCGATTCGGTGCGAAAGACGTATTTGATTTATCGTGGGTGAATTTGATGAACGCATATAGTTGCACGGAATGCGGTCGATGCACATCGGAATGTCCGGCCAATCAAACAGGCAAACTTCTCTCTCCTCGCAAAATCATGATGGACACGCGTGATCGATTAGAAGAGGTTGGTCGTTGTATAGATGGTAATAACGGCGCATGGACTGACGATGGAAAAACCCTTTTGCGCGACTACATCAGCGAAGAAGAATTGTGGGCTTGCACAACGTGCAACGCATGCACTCAAGCATGCCCCGTTAACATCAATCCATTAGAAATTATCGTCGACTTACGACGCTATTTAATCATGGAAGAAAGCAAATCGCCGGAGAGTATTACGGTGATGTTTAACAACATTGAAAACAATGGTGCACCGTGGGCAATGAGTGCTGCGGACCGTGCCAACTGGACAAATAACTGATCAGAAATTCTGAAATGCAACTTGGAGAATCAATGAGTCTTCATCCATGTGCATCGATTTTCAAGCAGCGATTATCGATGAGCAGTCTCAGGGTTTTACAAACAACCATTTCAATTCTTTTCAGACATGACAACACTACTAGAAGTAAACGAAGACGGCAAGCGACTCTCACCGGTACTGCCCGAAGGCATGAAGAATTTTCTCATCGACATTGATGGAACAATCGGTGAAGACATACCCAACGAAGAGCCTGAGCGCATGGAAGACGCCGGTGTTTATCCCGACGCATTAGCTACTTGCAATGCCTGGTTCGACGAAGGACACATAATTTATTTTTTCACTTCGCGCACAGAGGCGCATCGTGAAGTAACAGAGAGGTGGTTGAAGAAACATGGATTTCGTTATCATGGAATCATATTCGGGAAACCACGCGGAGGAAATTACCATTGGATTGACAACCACATGGTGCGAGCCACACGTTATGAAGGAAGGTTTACGGATTTAGTGGAGAAAGAAATGACGATACAGGTTTTTAGAGGAGAGGGATGATGCAGCGACGCGCTGCAGAAAGGGCACTTAAGAGCACCACTCCCATACAGGCGCCTTCGCTACGGAAGGTTTTGCAACAAGATGAACGTAAGGGCACGCTGCTGCGTGTCGAAAACAACTAGAGAACAATGACAGAATTGAAAGTAAGAAACATGGCTGAATGCCTTGCTGCAGGCGAAGCACCGGAGGTATTGTTTTGGGTAGGATGCGCCGGAAGTTTCGACGACCGTGCGAAAAAAATCACGAAGGCCATTGCACGGATTTTACAGCATTGCAATGTTTCATTCGCCATACTTGGTCAGGAAGAATCCTGCACGGGTGACCCGGCAAAGCGCGCCGGAAATGAGTTCCTGTTTCAGATGATGGCCATGCAAAACATAACTGTTTTAAATGGATATGAAGTTAAAAAAATCGTTACCGGTTGTCCTCATTGTTTCAACACACTCAAGAACGAATATCCGGCACTCGGCGGCACTTATGAAGTTGTCCATCACACGCAGTTAATCAATGAGCTCATAGCCGAGGGACGTATCTCACTGCAAGGAGGCGGCAGTTATAAAGGCAAGCGTATCACTTTTCACGATCCATGTTATCTAGGACGAGGCAATGGTGAGTACGAAGCACCTCGTAAGCTAATTGAAAAACTAGATGCAGAGTTGGTTGAGATGAAGCGCAGCAAGGCGAATGGTTTGTGCTGCGGCGCAGGCGGCGCTCAAATGTTTAAGGAGGCTGAACCGGGCGACAAAGAAGTGAACGTGGAGCGCACAGAAGACGCAATCGAAACAAACGCAACCGTTATTGCTGCCGGCTGTCCATTTTGCAATACCATGATGACTGATGGTGTGAAGCATTTCGAAAAAGAGCAAAGCATCATTGTAAAAGATGTAGCAGAGCTCATTGCAGAAGCTGCCGATCTTTGAGCCGAATAGTCTATTAGCATAATTTAATCGTTCACACATGACCGATGCATGGCAACGCATGTGTTAACTTTGACGCTTTACAAACCATTCACAACCATGAAAATCCTAGAAGGTAAGATCGCAATTATTACAGGTGCCTCGCGAGGAATAGGCAAAGGCATTGCAGAAAAATTTATTGCACAGGGTGCTACCGTAGTGTTCACCTATGCCAGCAGCGACGATAAAGCGCGTGCGTTGGAAGCAGAACTTGCGGCGATGGGAGGAATCGCGAAGGGGTATAAAAGCGATGCAGCTGATTTCAATGCAGCACAAGCCTTGATAGATCAGGTAGTAGCAGACTTTGGAACAGTTGATATATTAGTAAACAACGCGGGCATAACGCGCGACACATTACTCATGCGCATGAGCGAAGAACAATGGGATGAAGTGATGCGCGTGAATTTGAAGTCCGTTTTCAATCTTACAAAAGCCGTTATAAAACCAATGCTGAAAGCAAAAGCCGGAAGCATCATCAACATGAGTTCCGTAGTTGGTGTAAAAGGAAATGCCGGACAAGCCAATTATGCCGCCTCTAAAGCAGGTATTATAGGCTTCACGAAAAGCGTTGCGGCCGAATTGGGATCACGTAACATTCGATGTAACGCAATAGCTCCCGGTTTCATTGAAACCGAGATGACCGGTGCCCTGGATGAAAAGACTGTTCAGGAATGGCGCAATACGATACCATTGAAGCGCGGAGGAACTCCCGATGATGTAGCGAATGCAACTTTGTTTTTAGCTTCTGACATGAGTGCCTATATCACAGGACAAACACTTCATGTGTGTGGTGGAATGCTGATGTAACAGAAGCTCATTGCAATAACGAATGTCAATCATTACACAAGCACCCGCATGGCTCATGATGTTCTGCCTGTTGGCAGGCATAGTTTACGCCGGTGCTTTGTATTTCCGAGATCGATTCAACCGCACCTACGGCACGCCACTCGCAACAGCGCTGGGAGTGTTGCGATTTATGTGTGTTACTCTCATTAGCCTTTTTCTGCTGAAACCACTCATCAGAACGATAGATAGAACTGTTGAAAAACCGATTGTGGTCATTGCGCAAGACAACTCACAATCACTGGTTGTAGGAAAAGATTCAGGCTATTACAACAACGAATACAAAAAGCAACTCTCAGAATTCGCTGCTTCATTCGGTGAGGATTATGACGTGCGAACTTTTTCTTTTGGAGAGCGAGTGCACGAAGGTATTGACTCTTTGAACTTCGTCGAACAACTCACCGACTATTCTGATTTTCTGGAAGAAATTTACACGCGATTCAGTGGTAGAAATTTAGGTGCCGTAATTATGGCAAGCGATGGATTGTATAACAAGGGAAGTAATCCCGTGCATTCATACAAGAAGCTAAATGTGCCTGTTTACACGATTGCTCTTGGCGACACCACCATTCACAAAGACGCGCTCATTGCGAATGTTTCAGCGAATCGTCTTGCCTATTTGGGTAATCGTTTCCCCATGGAAATCATTGTGGAGGGAAGAAAGGCGGCAGGTGAAACCGTTACACTTACCGTTAGCCGCAAAGGCAACACGTTGCATTCTCAAACCATATCATTTGCGGAAGAAAGAAGCTTTCAAAAGGTTCCCTTAACACTTGATGCAGGTGAAGTCGGATTGCAACGCTACACAGTTTCTATTTCAAGGCTGCAGGATGAGATTACGTATGCCAACAACAGTAAAGACATTTTCATTGACGTACTCGACAGCCGTCAAAAAGTATTGATACTTGCCTATGCTCCACATCCCGATTTACAGGCGCTTCGTTCAGCTATTTCAGAAAACGAAAGCTATCAGGTAGATGTTCAGATAGCGAAAGAATTCAATGGTAATCTTCAGGATTATAGCATGATTATTTGGCATCAATTGCCCGGCATGGGAGGTATTGGCTCCAGTCTGATCACATCCGCTTTAGAGAAAAAGATTCCCGGACTTTTTGTTTGGGGAACCGTCACGGACTTCAATGCATTCAATGCGCTCAATCTAGGAGTATCTCTTGGTAATTATCGAAGTAATACAACCGATATTCAAGGAAGTATTCAAGAGACATTCACCACGTTCAATTGGGAAACATCGTTCCCCTCACTTGTGCGCATGCTTCCACCTCTTCAAGTCCCGTTTGGTGATTTATCGTTTAGTCCGGGTATTCAAACTGCGATTGTGCAGCAAGTAGGCACAATCAAAACTTCCAAGCCTTTGATTGCATTCAATGAAATTCGAGAAAGCAAATTCGGTTTCATACTCGGCGAAGGTCTCTGGCGCTGGCGAAGCACATGCTATCAGCAAAGTGAATCGCACGACAGTTTCAATGAATTAGTAACGAAGAGTGTTCAATATTTGGCCGCTAAAGACGACAAGAGTTTGTTTCGGGTGAATGCCAAAAATGACTTCACCGAAAACGAAGACATCGTCTTTGATGCCGAGCTTTACAATGCCAGCTATGAATCTGTATCGGGCCGAGAAATTTCTATGAGGATCAAAAACGATGATGGCAAGGAGTTCAACTATCTCTTCTCAGCAAATGGCGACATGTATCGATTAAATGCCGGTCGTTTACCGGTAGGCAATTATAGTTATGAGGCAAAAGCAAGTAGTGAAGGAAATGTATTGAGTGAACGTGGAGAATTTAGTGTAAGTCCATTGCAACTCGAAATCATTAACACAATAGCTGACCATCGACTATTGAATCAATTCGCTCGCGAAAACAATGGAATTATGGTGAATGCAGATGAGATGAGTAAACTCACAGAAGAAATTCGATCCAAGAAGGAAATTGTATCCGTTTCATACGAGAACAAGCAACTCTATGAACTCATTAATGTTCGCTGGTTGTGCGCTCTCATTCTAATTCTACTATCAACAGAATGGCTATTGCGCAAGCGCGCGGGCACTTATTAATGTAGTCATGAAGGTAAAGCAAAGTTTACGAGTTGGTGGAGTGCCCGAGCATTTCAACTTGCCGTGGCAATTGGCAGCAGAGCGCGATGTGTTTTCGAACTATGAAATTGATCTTTCCTGGACCATGTATGCGGGCGGAACGGGAGCTATGACGCAAGCTATCAATAACGGATCACTCGACGTTGCCATATTGCTTACCGAAGGATTTATAGCAGCTGCATCTGATGGGCTGGAGGCAAGCATAGCAAAAGTTTACATCGATACACCGCTCGTTTGGGGCATATATACTGCCGCTCATTCAAACATTCAAGATGTGGGCTCTTTCCAACACAAGCGTGTGGCTATTTCGCGTTTTGGTTCAGGCTCTCACCTAATGTCAATGATCCATGCATCAGAAAAAATGGAACAATTGACTTCCGATCAATTCGAAGTAGTTCACAGTTTGCATGGTGGAGTAAATGCCTTGTGTGAATCGCGTGCTGATTTATTCTATTGGGAAAAGTTCATGACTCGTCCGCATGTAAACAAAGGCGAGGTAAAACCGGTAGGCGAATTCAGTGCTCCTTGGAGTAGCTTTTTGATAATCGTGGGCAACAAAGCCCTGCGTGAAAAGCAAGAAGCAGTGAAACAACTTTTGGAAATTATGAATGGCGAATGCATTGCTTTCAAACAAGATATGCATAGTGCAATTCATCTAAGCAAGCGATTTGACATGTCGCTGCCCGAAGCCCGACAATGGCTCACGCATACGCAATGGAATTATAACTTTGAAGTCTCACTTTCAAGCCTCGAAACTGCAAAATCAGCCTTAGTTTCCGTAAACAAATGCAACCCGAATCTGCAACTACACGAGCTTTGTGCCTCGTGGATTCAAATCTAATCGTATGAAAAATCTCTGGTCAAAAAGGTGGTTCAAAGTAGTGAGTGTATTACTCGCCCTGTTTATCATTTTCATTCTTTCTTTGAATACCATTTTTAGAGGTATTGGAAAATGGCTTAATGCAACAGATGCACCGGAACAAACAGAAATGTGCTTTGTATTGGGGGGCAACAGTTATGAGAGAGGTTTGGCTGCGTTGGAATTGTATAAGCAGTTCCCGCAACAGAAATTTGCGGCTACCGGCGGCAATTACCCTTATCAAATTCTTTGCTTAGACACGACGATGCTCGAATGCGAACTGACCAGACACTTCATGCTGAGTCAAGGAGTTCCTGCTGAACAAGTTGATACACTATCCTCTGCGCACAGCACGATGGACGAATCGAATGAGATTTTAACGTGGTGCAAAACAAATAATGCTAAAAACATTACGGTCATATCAAGTGCATTTCACATGCGTCGCGTGCGCATGGTCTTCGAAGACAAATTTCAAAAGGCGGGAATTAAAATAAATTTTCACGGTGCTGCGCCCATTGAATACAATGAATTGAACTGGTGGCAAAACGAGGAAGGATTAATTATGACCAATAACGAATTGGTTAAAATTTTCTATTACGCCATCAAGTATTAAATAGAGTTAACTCAATCCCTTGAGATTTTCAAATTGATTTCTTTAAACGTGCAATCCAATGCTTAAATTTGTAGACAACTATAACTACTTAACCATTGGCCATGCAGATGAACGAAGAAAGCAAAGACAATCGGAACACGATTGATCTAGTGCATCGGTTCGAGAAGATGATCTCGCTCAATGATTCGTATTATTTCGATATCGATCAATTGGAAGAGATTGTTGACTATTACTGCGAAACGAGCCAATTCCAGCAGGCCTTGAAAGTCATTGAATACGGATACGGTCTGTTTCCTGAAAACATGACCCTTCTGCTGCGCGAATCACAAATTCTCACGGGTATGGGCCACCTTACCCAGGCATTGAAGCTTCTTAAGCGTTTGGAACAAATGGAAGCCAATGAAGAAGTATTATTGACGCTTGCCTCTATCTACAGCCAGCAGCGTGAGCATGCTAAATCAATAAAGCTTTTGCAAAAGGCATTGGCGCTCGGCTCGAGTGAATTCGCCGATGACATTTATCTGGAAATAGCATTAGAGTATGAAAACATGCAGCGCTTCGACAAAGCACAGGAGACGCTTCAGGAAGCCATAAGACGAAGCCCTCAAAATGAGGTATTGCTGTATGAATTAGCGTATGTCTTTGATATGAACGATAAAACGGCTGAAGCCATCGAGTTCTATCAGCGCTTTTTAGAATCGTTTCCATTCTCGTTTCCCGGTTGGTACAATTTAGCTAATGCTTATCAAAAGATCAGTCAATATCAAGATGCACTTGAGTGTTATGATTACTCATTGGCCATTCAGGAAGATTTTACCCCGGCATATTACAATAAAGCCCATACGCTTTTCAAGTTAGAACGCTACCAAGATGCGGTGCAAGTTTTTGAGGAAACTTATGCATACGAGCCACCACAAGCACCTGTATATTGCCACATAGGGGAATGCTTCGAAAAGCTGAATCAATTCGATAAAGCACTTTTTTACTACCGAAAGAGCATACAGGTCGATGAGTTTTATGCTGATTCTTATTTGGGCATAAGCATCACGATGGATTTGATGAACAAGACCATCGATGCCTTGCCATTCATCGATCGCGCTATCGAAATAGAACCGGAAAACCCGGATTACTATTTGTTTCAAATTGAGTTTTTAAAGAAGCTCAATCGTTCCGATGAAGCGGAAGCAATAGCAGAGTCTATAATTAGCCGCTTTCCGGAGAACGAAGACCTCTGGCTCGACTATTCCGATATTTTTTTCCATCGTGGTGAATTTGACCGCGCTCTCAACATCATCCAGACCGGATGGCAGCACTGCCCTCAGAGCAATGATCTCGGGTTCAGACAAGTTGCGTATCTCATGCAATCGGGAAAAACAGCCGATGCAGAAGAGCTCATGTTCCGAATGGCTATGCGCTATTCGGAAGGCTTGAATGATTTGGAAGAGTACTTTCCGGAAATCAAGCAAAACTTGTTGTTTATTGAGCTACGTAAACAATTGTCGGCATAGACCGCACAGAACTAGCCTTATTAACCCAAGCGCTTATGCAAAACGTTGCATATTTGCACGATTCTTTTTGATTACTACATGAACTTCAAACTTAAAAACATTCCCGAGCGGACTAAGAAAAGCCGCAATTCAGGGCTCACCATGGTAATGGATAAAGGACTCAGTCTGAGACAGGCTGAAGACCTTATTGATAGCGCCGGTGATCAGGTCGATATTGTGAAACTCGGTTTCGGCACATCAGCCTTTGCATCGAATGTAAAGGAAAAGGTGAAGCTCTATAAAAAAGCTAACATGAGCGTATATGTGGGCGGCACCTTATTCGAAGCTTTTTATGTACGCGGCCAACTAGACGATTATAAAAAGTACATTGACAGCTTAGGGTTGGATACGGTTGAAATATCAGACGGAAGTATGAGCATTGCTCATGACAAGAAGTGCGAAATCATCAGCAACTTTGCAAAGAACTATCGTGTGCTTTCTGAGGTAGGTTCGAAAGAAGAAGGGATTCTCATTTCACCTGCTCGATGGATCAAAATGATGCAGCATGAATTGGCAGCGGGATCATGGAAGGTAATTGCGGAGGCTCGCGAGAGTGGCACAGTCGGTATCTACCGTCCCAATGGTCAAGCGCACGTGCTCCTCATCAACAAAATCATTAAAAACGTAAATCCGGAGAACATTCTTTGGGAAGCGCCCAAAAAACCACAGCAGGTTTATTTCATCAAACAATTCGGTGCAAACGTCAATCTCGGCAATATCGCAGAAAATGAAGTAATACCCCTGGAATGTCTTCGATTGGGTTTGCGAGGCGACACCTTCTTCGATTTTCTTCCCGAAACAGCAGTCAAGAAGTTCAAATCATAATGGAAACCATGCTCGTCATATCACCACAACAACTTTCCGATTGGAAGACAGAAGGTACCGATCATCAGCTGATTGACATCCGGGAGCAGTACGAAGTTGAAACATGCAACATTGGTGGCACTCATATTCCTATGGGTGAGGTTGTATCGCGAATGGCAGAAATCCGCCGCGACATACCGGTGGTTGTCCATTGCAAATCCGGTCGACGATCAGAGGCCGTGGTTGCGCATTTAAACAGAATCGGTTTTAGCAATGTTTCATCATTGGAAGGAGGAATCATCGGATGGATAGACACCATCGATTCCTCTCTCGAACGTTACTGATTACCTAATTTGGGATTCTGTTTGTGTCTGTTTGCGTCTCGATTCGTCTTCTTTTCCAAATTCTGCTTAAGCGCAGCGTTCAAATCGACACCGGTTTGATTGGCCAAACAAATCAATACGAATAACACATCCGCCAATTCGTCTGCTAAAACCTTTTCAGTATCCGAAGGCTTCTCGCTTTGCTCGCCATAACGTCGTGCAATGATTCGAGCTACTTCGCCAACCTCTTCGGTCAACATGGCCATATTGGTTAGCTCATTAAAATAGCGAACTCCAACATCGTGGATCCAGTCATCTACTATTTGCTGCGCTTCATTTAACGTCAATTCGGTCGATTCTCCTATTCGATTCGTCATGCTTCAAAAATAGAATGAAGCGTTTACATAGCGCTAAATGAATTATTTAGGCTTATTCACCTCAATAAACAGACTGCTGTTAGCACATTCATTTAGAGAGCTCCGAGAAGATTACATAATCCGTTTCATTTGGACACGACAAGGTGTATTCGATAACACACGGATGCCCACCCAAAACCAACTTCAGTAATTAAAGTGTATTTCTACATGAAAACCTTATTGCGCAACGCATTCACAGCATGGATGCTCATCCTGTTAACCGCTCTTAACGGTTACGCACAATCCTTTACCAATGTGGCCTCATCTGTCGGTTTGGCAATAACCGGTTCAAAAGATGCCGGTGCATGCTGGGCTGACTTTAACCAAGATGGTTACCTTGATTTGCTAATCAATACGGAGAACTCGTCTGCCGGAAGTCGATTGTACTTTTCCAACAGCGGCAACACATTTACGGATGTGACGTCAACAAATGCGGCGGAACTTGCCAATTCGGTTAAAGAAAGATCCGCTGTAGCAAGTGACTTTAATAATGATGGCTACACCGACTTCGTGGTAAACACGTTCAACAGAATAGAAGTTTGGTTAAACCAAGGGCCAACCTCCTCGCCTGCATACAGCTTCGGCACGGCTACACAAAGCCCTAACCAGGTCATCACTTCAATTAGTGGCGGTATCAATGCTGAAGGTATTGTGCTGGTTGATTATGACAATGACGGAGACATCGATATGATTGTAGACGACCATGGTTTTGGGGTCGATATACTTTCCAATAACGGCTCAGGTCAATTCACAGCAGTAAACAATAGCGCAACAGGTCTTCCCACAGGAGGCACAACCGGTGATTATGCGGCTGCAGCTGATTTCAATGGCGATGGTTACGTAGATATATGTGTACGCCGCCAGTCTTCAGGCGATGTTTTCATTAACAACGGTAATGGTACTTTCACCGAAGATGACTTTGACCAAAACGCAGTAAACAACAACAAGGGCGGTGTTCTTTGGGCTGACTTTGATAATGACGGCGACCTCGATCTTTTCTGGACAGATAACGGAACGAATCAAATTTGGCTTAACAACAATGGTGTTTGGGTCGCTACCGGAGAACCTGCAAGCTCAGCCGGTGTTAACCTGAATTCATCCAATATTGACGGTATTACTGCAGGCGACGTAGATAATGATGGTGACATTGACATCTACATGGCTAACGTATTTACCTCGGGCTATTTATTCATCAACGAAAACCCTTCTACCCTGCAATTCTCGCGTCCGAACTCCCCTACGAATTTCGGTATCAATCCGGCGGGTGATGCGAACGCTGTTTCCTTTGTTGACTACGATAACGACGGTGACCTCGACCTATATGTAAGTATGGACAACGGCGCCAATCAGCTTTGGCAAAACAATCTAAATAACACCAATTATTTAAAGGTTAATGCACTTTGGAATTTAGGCGATGGCTCAACTGCCCTTGCACATGGCGCAACCGCTGAGCTTATCGACTGTTCATTTAACACCATTACCTATATCACAAGCGTTGCTGCCGGCGAAGGATATGGCGGCTTTGGAAATGCTGTTTTGCATTTCGGTGGTGTAAACCCTGACTCGACCTATTATGTGCGTATAAAATATCCGGTTCGAAACGGAACATCGAACACCGTTCTTGTCGAGGTAACACCCGGCGAAACTGCAGGTCAAACAATAACTGTGCTTCACACTGACAGTTCTCCATCACTTCCTTGTCCGAATGTTGCTCCAATAGCGAATAATGATAACGGATCAACAGCAGCTGATACTCCAACAACCCTGGCAGCCATTACTGGAAACGACAGTGATAGCGACGGTACAATTGATATCTCTAGCATTGACCTCGACCCTTCCGCACCAGGCCAGCAAACCACCTTCTCTAACGCAAGCGGCGACTGGTCTGTGGACACAGCAACAGGGGACGTAACATTCAATCCGGCGACTGGCTTCAGCGGTGCCGCCTCGATAACCTATACGGTAAACGATAACGACGGCGCTATCTCCAATGAAGCCTCCATAACCGTGAACATAACGGTTGCACCTAGCGCTCCTGTAGCAAACGATGATTCCTTTATAGGCGATGAAGACTCAACAATCGCAGGGAATGTACTTGACAATGATACAGAAGCCGACGGTGACCCCATCCAATCGACGTTAGTAACCGGCACAGCCAATGGAACATTCGAACTAAACAGCGATGGAACGTTTACATACGTGCCCAATCCGGACTTTAATGGCACAGACGAAGCCACATACATCACCTGCGATGTCAATTCCAATTGCGATACCGCTCAGGTTAGCATCACTGTAAATCCTACCAATGATGCTCCAATTGCCGGAGACACATTCTTTGAAACAGATAACCAATCATCGTATACAGCATCCGTTGCGTTTGAAGCTTCTGATATTGATGGTGATGTGCTAACGTTCAGTGTTGTCACAGACGTGACCAACGGTACACTCATACTTAACGCGAATGGCGAATACACCTATACACCCAATATCGGTTATATAGGTCTTGATGCATTTGAATATGCTGCTTGCGACGGTAGTTTGTGCGATACCGCTCAGGTTGTCATCAATGTAAATGCATTCAATAATGACAGTGATGGTGATGGAATCACCAATGATGAAGAAATTGCTAACGGCAGTGATCCGAGCGACCCTTGCGATCCAAACCCTAACGCACTTGGCAGCAATGACTGTGATAACGACGGGCTCACCAACGATGAAGAAGCTCTCGCAGGCACAGACAATACCAATGCTGACTCAGATGGTGACGGTATTAACGACGGAACGGAAATAGACAACGGTACATTCCCGCTTGATCCATGCGACCCTAATTTTGGAGCAGTTGGCACAGCTGATTGCGATGGCGATAATCTTGACAACGATGGCGAAGAACTGGCAGGAACAGATAACACTAATCCGGACACGGATGAAGATGGCTTCACGGATGGTGATGAAGTATTGAGTGGAAGTAACCCACTAGACGCATGCTCACCACTTGCAACCGCCCTCGGAACATCCGACTGCGATAATGACGGATTGATTAATGATGAAGAAACTTTTAACGGAACTGACCCAACAAATCCCGATACTGATGGTGACGGAATTACCGACGGCGAAGAGGTTACAGCGGGAAGCAATCCAAACGACTCGTGCGATCCGAATCCTGCATCAGCCAATGCTACCGCTGATTGCGACAATGATGGATTAACAACTGAAGAGGAAAACACAGCGGGAACTGATCCCGGAAACCCGGATACAGACGGCGACGGAATTGACGATGGTACTGAAGTAAACAACGGGTCAAATCCGATTAATTTCTGTGACCCGATTAACTCCGGATTAGGAACCGACGACTGTGATTTAGACGGATTGACCAACGATGACGAATTGTTCGCTGGCACCGACCCTAATGATGCCGATACTGATAACGATACCGAAAATGACGGTGACGAGGTTAACTTCGGAACAAACCCGTTAGACCCATGCGATCCATTCTTCGGAACTAACCCAACTGCTGACTGCGACGCCGATAACCTCGATAATGCAGGTGAAGAATTAGCCGGAACAGACAATACTAATCCTGACACGGATGAAGATGGTATTATCGACGGTGATGAAGTCGCGAATGGAAGCGATCCACTCAACTCATGTTCACCGAATGCTACAGCAGTAGGAACAAATGATTGCGATGAAGACGGACTGGACAATGATGAAGAAACATTCTACGGAACGAACCCCGAAAATAATGACACAGACGGAGACGGAATTCTGGATGGTGAAGAGATAGATGGCGCGAGCAACCCTCTGGACTCTTGCGATCCGAACGCAGGAGCAGTTTTAACAAACGACTGTGATAATGACGGCCTCGACAATGCCGGAGAAGAGCTAGCAGGAACGGATAACACCAATCCCGATACAGACAACGATGGGTTTTCCGATGGAAACGAAGTTAGCAACGGAACTAATCCATTAAACGCCTGCGATCCGATAGGTTCAGGACTAGGAACAGATGATTGTGACTTAGATGGACTCACAAACGACGAAGAAATCACAGCAGGCACTGATCCCAATAACCCGGATACAGATAGTGATCTTATCAACGATGGCGAAGAAGTCAACCTTGGCACAGACCCAACCGATGCATGCGATCCGGATATCAACGCCGTTAGCACATCCGACTGTGACGAAGACGGATTGGATAATGCCGGTGAAGAAATCGCCGGAACTGATAATACCAATCCGGATACTGACAACGATGGATTTTCAGATGGTAACGAAGTATTGAACGGCACGAATCCATTAAATGCTTGTGATCCGGTAAGCTCGGGCTTGGGCACAGATGACTGTGATCAAGACGGCTTAACCAATGATGAAGAAAACATCGCCGGAACTGACCCGAATAATCCCAATACGGATGGTGATGGCTTTGACGATGGAGAAGAGGTAAACTTTGGAACCAACCCTGTTGACCCATGTGACCCTGAAATCAATGCAGTCAGTACCGCCGATTGCGACGCCGATAACCTGGACAATGCCGGTGAAGAATTAGCCGGAACAGACAATACGAATCCGGATACAGATGAAGATGGAGTTATCGATGGCGATGAAGTCTTAAATGGCAGTGATCCACTGGATTCATGCTCTCCTAATGCAAATGCAGTTGGCACAAACGACTGCGACAATGATGGCTTGATCAATGAAGAAGAAACATTCTACGGAACTGACCCGGCTATAGCAGATACAGATGGAGATGGACTTAACGATGGAGAAGAAGTAAATGCCGCATCCAACCCGCTTGATGCTTGCGATCCTGATCCAAATGCAATTGGAACCAACGACTGTGATTTCGATGGACTGAATAACAATGGAGAAATTCTTGCCGGAACAGACAGCACAAATCCTGACACAGATGGCGATGGATTCTTGGATGGTAGCGAAGTATCGGCCGGCACCAATCCTTTGGATCCATGTGACCCCAACAGCGCTGCCTGCAATGGGCCTGTGGCCGTTGATGATGTAACATCTACTCCTGTCAATACTCCGTTGAACATCGCTGTTTTAGCGAACGATGATTTCGGTCCTAATGGACCATCTACAGGCAGCATTTCCATTGTAACAAACGGAATTGGTTCTGCTGTTGTAAACGAAAATGGTACGCCTGCAGACCCAACAGATGATAGCATAGACTATACACCAGCAGCTGATTATCAAGGCCTGGACTCATTTACCTATGAAATTTGTGATGCTACAAATACCTGTGTTATTGCGACAGTAACCATAGACGTAGGCAACTGCTTGGCTGATCCTCTGGCAGACTGCGATGGTGACGGCCTTTCTAATGAAGAAGAAACCACCAATGGCAGTGACCCAGCTAATAGTTGCGATCCGGATGCCGGAGCCATTGCCTCTGCAGACTGCGATGATGATGGTTTGACCAGCACGGAAGAAGAGACCGCGGGCACCAATCCTGGCGACTCCGATACAGACAACGACGGTGTAAACGACGGTGATGAAGTAGATGCAGGCACTGATCCTGTTAATCCATGTGAACCTAATATCAATTCACTCGGAACGAACGATTGTGATAATGATGGTTTGGATAACAACGGCGAGACAGAAGCTGGAACAGATAATACTAACCCGGATACAGATGGTGACGGAATTACAGATGGAGAAGAAGTCGACAACGGCACAGATCCGTTGAACGAATGCAGCCCGCCAACTGCCGGAACAGATGATTGCGATGGTGACGGCCTCACGAATGACCAAGAAATTGCTATTGGAACTGACCCGGGAGATTCCGATACAGACAATGATAATTTATCGGATGGAACTGAAGTCACTAATGGAAGTGATCCGTTGAATCCATGTAACCCCTCACCTTTCACTCCCGAAGTATTCTGTGACCTTGATGATACCTTTAACACACTGGAAGAAACTCCGGTTAGTGGCACTGTAGCTGAAACTTGGTTCGCTAATACGGGCTGGATTTATTCCGTGCCGAATGGAGCGCCGAATGGAACCATCGTTATGGCTGCGAACGGAACTTTCACCTACACTCCCGGGGCAAACTTCCAAGGAACAGAGGAGATTACGTATCAGGTTTGTGAGGGTCCGGTTTGCGATACACACATTCTTACTGTATTCGTAACCAACACACCTGATGCACCATTTGCAGGATTCGATAGCTACACCGTGGTTGTCAACGGTACTTTGAACGCGAACGTAGGAACAAACGACATCAATACCGATGGAGGTACACTGACCTTTACGGTTGCAACCGGCGTAAGCAATGGTACACTTACCATGAACAGCAACGGTACCTTCACATATTCTCCAAGCAACGGTTTCTTAGGCACAGACTCATTCACCTACAACGTATGTGGAGGCCCGGGCTTGTGCGATAACGCAAGCGTTACTATCACAGTAACCGAATCGGCACCTCCTGTAGCCGGTGACGATGAATTCACTACTCAAGAAGATACAGCCGTTAGCGGTAACCTCGCACTGAACGATGTAGAACCTGATGGAAGCCCATTGACGTTTATCCTGCTTACACAGCCGAACAACGGTACAGTCACTATCAATGCCAATGGAACATTCACTTATACTCCAGGCAGCAACTTCAATGGTATTGACAACTTTACATACTCTGCTTGCGATCCTACCCCGATTTGCGATGTTGCCAGCGTTACCATTAACGTGAGTCCGGTTGTGGATGTACCAATTGCGAATGACGATACAATTGAAACCGATCAGAACGTCTCCATTAGCGGTAACATTACATTCAATGACCAAGAAGGTGATGGCGATGTATTGACGGTAACACTTGTTTCGAACGTTACTGTCGGTTCACTCACGTTAGATAGCGATGGATCGTATACCTATGTTCCTGCTACTGATTACCTCGGATTCGAATCTTTTGAATATTCGCTTTGCGATGCAGATGGATGTGATACAGCTTTAGTAACGATTGAGGTCCAAATACCTAACGACCCTCCTATTGCTGCAGACGACAATTACACAACGGAAGAAGACGTGGCTTTGAATGGCAATGTGGGTAATAATGACACTGACCCTGATGGCGATATTCTTGCCTTCACCTTGAACGCACAACCGGTTAACGGAACACTCATCTTTACGGTCGATGGAACTTTCAGCTATAATCCAAATGCTGAATTCTACGGGTCAGACTCTTTCACCTACACCGTATGCGATGACCTTGGAGAATGTGATCAAGCTACAGTGAATATTACCGTAACCCAAGTTATCGATCCTCATACTGCGGTTGATGATGAAATAACCACTTTAGTTAATACGCCTATTACCATAAACGTTTTATTAAACGACATCAATCCTGAAGGTCTTGATCTAAGCAGCTTCATTGCTACTTCTCCTGCCAATGGAAACGTTTCATTAAATGCTACAGGCACACTTGTATACACTCCCGATGCAAACTTTATCGGTCTTGATTCAATGACCTATTTCGCATGCAACAGCCTTGGATTCTGTCCGGTTGCAACTGTTTACATCAACGTAGTCTTGCCAAGTAATCCGCCAGTAGCTGTGAACGATGTGTTTAATATCTCTGAAAACGAGACGTTATCAAATACAGTTGCATCCAACGACAGCGACCCTGATGGCGACGTGCTAACTTATAGTGTTGTGAACACCTCATTAGATGGAACATTCACCCTCAACACGGATGGAACTTTTGTGTTCGTTCCCAATGCTAACTTCTTTGGAACAACAATCATAACCTATGAAGCATGCGACCCATTTGGAGTATGTGATCAGGCAACCGTTATCATCAACGTATTTCCTGTTAATACCTCACCTATTGCGGTGGACGACAATGTTAACGTAACCATCAACGAAACCTACACAGGTAACGCAGCTTTCAACGACATTGAAACAGATGGAGATATTATTACCTATACCATAATTGACAACGTTTCGAATGGTTCACTCACATTGAATGCTAATGGAACATATACCTATACTCCGAACACTGATTACCTAGGCACGGACAGCTTTACATACTCCGTTTGTGATTTCACAGGCCTATGCGATACTGCTATCGTCAATATTTCAGTGGTTCCGGCAAATGAAGGTCCTGTTGCAAATAACGATACCTATACTATTGAGGAGGATGAAATACTTAATGCCAACGTAGGAACTAACGATAGCGATGCCGACGGTGATATTCTCACCTTTGCTGTGACAACGAATACAGCCAATGGTACACTACAGTTCAATGATGACGGAAGTTTTACTTACACACCCAATGCTGATTTCACGGGAAGTGATTCCTTCAGCTATTCGGTATGTGATCCGGCCGGTGTATGTGCTTACGCAGATGTAACCATAACTATTACACCTGTTAATGATGCACCTAACGCAGTAGATGATTTTATTGCTGCTGAAGAGGACGATGTTGTTTCCAACACGGTTGCCACCAATGATAGTGATGCGGAAAATGATCCAATCACATTCAGTCTTGTTAGCGATGTTTCCAATGGAAACCTTCTCTTCAATGCCGATGGCTCATTCATCTATACACCAAACTCCAATTACTACGGGGCTGATGTGTTTACCTATGCGGCATGCGATGCAAACGGATGCGATACAGCCACTGTTACAATAGATGTTGCACAAATCAATGATGGATTAATTGCAGTAGATGACCTGTTCGAGGCGCTACAAAACTCAACCGTAGAAGAAGATGCTTCCGTCAACGACATCGACATTGATGGCGAAACTCTTACCTATAACGTAATCGTTTCTACTACAAACGGTACGCTAACTCTCAATGCAGACGGAACATTCACCTACATCCCGAATACAGGCTTCTCCGGATCTGACTTCTTCCAGTACGAAGTATGTGATCCGGGCTTCTGTGATACGGCAATCGTAACAATCAACATCATCGACTTAAACACGATTCCAACAGCTTCGGATGATAGCTTCAACGTAAACGAAGATGACATATTGAATGGCGATGTTAGCAATAACGATGCTGATGCAGATGGCGACATATTGGTTTACTCACCTTTCGGAACCATCGACACTGAGCACGGAACAGTTATTCTGAATGCCGATGGTACGTTTACCTACACACCGGACCCAGACTATAATGGAACTGACTCATTCGAATACACAGCTTGCGATGATAATGGAAACTGCGTAACAGCCACAGTTACTATAACGGTGGTGCCGGTCAATGACAGCCCTATTGCGATAGATGATTCATACACGACCAATGAGAACACACCACTTGATATCGATGTATCCGATAACGATGTAGACTTTGACTCATCAAGTCTAACCTATGCCGTAATCACTGCTCCTTCAAGCGGAAGTGTAACAGCTATTAACAGCGCGGGCGAATTCACCTACACGCCTAACGCTGACTTTAGCGGAAACGACTCGTTCGTATATGAAGTTAGTGACGGCAACGGGGGTACGGATCAGGCCACAGTATATATCACCGTGCTTGCGGGTCCTGATATCACGGCCGAAAACGATCAGTATACCGTGAATGAGGACGAAGTTCTTACCGGGGATGTAAGTGAAAATGATAGCGAAGGACTTACCTACACTGTGGAAAGCAATGTTTCGAATGGAACACTGGTACTCAATTCAGACGGAACATTCACATATACGCCGAACGCGGATTATAACGGATTCGATGAATTCACTTATCAAGCATGCGATGACCAAGGCAATTGCGTAACAGCCACTGTTACCATCATTGTAGCCCCTGTAGGCGACGATGAGATAACGATTGCAGCAGGTTTCTCACCTAACGGCGATAACGTAAACGAAACGCTACACATTGAAAACATCGATTCATATCCGCAAAACAAGCTTATCATTTTCAATCGATGGGGTAATGTAGTCTATGAAAAATCGGGCTATAGCGCGAATTCAGAATGGAATGGTAATGCAGATGAAGACGGAGCTATGGGTAGCACCAAGGTTCCTGAAGGCACCTATTTCTATGTGCTCGAAACCGGACAGTCAGCCGTCAACCCTGATAAGACACCTGAAAACCTTTCCGGTTTCATCGTAATCAAATATTCGAACAATCAATAAACATGTATAAAAAAGAAAGGAAAATGAAAAACATCATGAACTTCCCCAAAAGCCTGTTGCTCCTTGTTAGCATGGCTGCATGTTTTGTGAGCAATGGCCAATTTGATCCCAACTTCACACAATACATGTTCAATGAGGCCATCATCAACCCGGGTTATGCCGGATCACGTGAGTGCCTTTCGGGCACCATGCTTTACCGTCAACAATGGGTTGGTCTGGATGGCGCCCCTACTACTTTGACCGGTAGTGTCCATTCTCCACTCATGGGTGGAAAATTGGGCGCAGGAATCAACTTCGTTAATGAAAAAATCGGAGTTGCCCAGCGCACAGCTGTAAGCGCTAACGGAGCTTATCGCTTAGCACTCAGTAATGCAACGCTGTCATTCGGATTACAACTTGGATTGGTTAGCCTAAGCGAGAACTTAAGCCAATTAAACCTTCAAAATGACCAGCAATTCATGATAAGCAGTGGCAAGAAAACGGCACCAAACCTCGGATTTGGAATGTACTACAGTACTTCCAAATGGTATGGAGGTCTATCCATTCCGCGTATGATTTATAACCGAATCGACGTAGCAAGTGGTAGCACTGTGCTGGAGAATTCCTTCAACGTTGATTACTTCCACTATTATATCACGGGAGGCGGTGTGGTCAATCTTACCGACATGATCAAATTGCGACCTAACGCTATGATGAAGGTTGTGAAGGGAGCACCTGCGCAATTAGACCTTAACGCGAATCTACTTTTCAATGAAATGATTTGGGCGGGTCTTGGTTATCGCTCAGGCGATGCTGTAAACCTCATGCTTGGTGCCTTCATCAACAAACAACTAAGAATTGGCTACAGCTATGACTATACTCTTTCTATGCTTCAAGACTACAATACCGGTTCTCATGAAATCATGATTGGTTATGACTTGAATTTCAATAAGGATAAAGTCGTTTCACCTCGTTACTTCTAATCTCCGAAAACATGAATACCACCAAAATCCTCTTCCTACTCCTTTTCGGAGCAACCCTATTCCAGGAGGCCGTAGCTCAGATGAAGCAGGCTGATAAAGCCTATGAGCGAATGGCCTATCAAGATGCTGCCAATTACTATGAAAATGCCTTAAAAAAGGACTCTGTCAATTTTACGGCGTGGAGCAAGCTTGGCAACTGTTATCGCAATTTAAGCGACTCGCGCAACGCTGAAAGAGCTTATGGAAAAGTAATCGGGGCCAAAGCAGGAGGCGCTGATGATCATTATCTCTACATATTGGCCATGATGTCCAATCAACACTATGCAGAGTCAAAATCTGAAATAAGCATATTCGAGTCACGATATGGCGGTGATTCCCGTATTGAAATGCTCAAAGCATGCACGAAAAATTTAGATGAATACTTACAAAAAAAGAATTCTTATTCCGTGAAGTCTATCAACCGGAACGGTATGGCTTCCGACATCTGTCCGGTTCCTTTTGGAGAAGGTATTGTTTTTATCAGTGACAGAGGTTCTGTAGGTGCTCGAAAAACAACGAATACCGCTACGAATCGCTCGTTTTACGCGCCTTATTTCGCCAAAGGATCCGCAGGCTCATTTGATGCTGCCACAAAATTAGAAACCTATGAAAGCAGCGGTTACCACAGCGGTCCGGTTTGCTTCAATTCCGATGGTTCTCTGATGATGATAACCCGCAGCAACACAGCTGACGGCAAAGCAGCCATGGATGACAATGGCATGATACGTCTACAAATATTTTCATCTGCCAAAGGAGAAAAAGGATGGGGTCTGGAAGTCGCTATGCCTTTCAATAGCACGAATTACTCTTGCATGCATCCAAGTCTTTCAGCCGACGGCAAAACCTTATTTTTTGCATCCGACATGCCCGGTGGACAAGGTGGAATAGATATCTGGCAAAGCACCTGGGACGGATCGTCATGGGGCTCACCGGTTAACCTAGGTAACAAAGTGAACTCCATTGGAGATGATGTATTCCCCTCTATCACGAGCGAGAATATACTCTATTACTCTTCGAATGGTCTTCCGGGTCTTGGTGGACTTGATGTTTACATGAGCGAGAAAAACGGAACCGGTTGGAACCGAAGTGAGAATCTGGGGGCAGACATCAATTCTTCACAAGACGACTTCGGCTTATGCTATATAGCAGCCTCCAAAACAGGTTATTTTAGTAGCAACCGCAATGATCAGGGCATCAATGATGACATATACTTTTTTGAAAAGCTTTGCACCAATACCAATGTATCTGTGAATGATGAAGAAACAGGCAAGCCGATAGCCGGTGCTAGCGTTAAGATAATTGAGAACGGGGTGGATATCGGAAATGTTCTTACCGATGACACAGGCATCATCAACCGATGCCTGAATCCTTCACGAAACTATGAATTCATCAGCGATCGCGAGAAATACAACAACGGAAAAGCTACCCTCAGCAGCACTCAATTAGCTTCAAGCTCAGGTAGTGCTTCCGCAAGTATTCGCATGAAGCGAATTCCTGATAGCGTTGCACATGTAGAGGGACGTGTATTCAATGCCGACGATAAACAAGGTGTGGCAGGTCTAACCGTATCATTGGTTAATAAGAAATCCGGAGAAACAAAAACGGCAATTACCGATGCTGCAGGTAAGTATCGATTTGAAAAACTCGACATTGATTGCGATTACGAAGTGCGAACCAAAAAAACAGATTGTGGAGAGCCTATAGAACCGTTCAATACAAAGGGCATTGTGGGAACCAAAACTATTACGATGGACGTACCACTGCTCTGTAAAAATGACGTCATCACCATTGATAACATTTACTACGACTACAAGAAATTCGACATTCGTCCGGATGCCGCTTTGGAGTTGGATAAAATCGTAGCGATTCTAAACAAGTATCCAAACATGCGCATAGAACTGCGTTCGCACACCGATTCACGCGGTAATGACAACTTCAACCTAAAACTTTCCGATGACCGAGCTAACAGTGCAGCACTTTACATCATCGGCAAAGGAATCGACAGCAAGCGGATTGTTGCCAAAGGATACGGGGAGAAGGAGCTTCTTAACAAGTGCAAGAACGGAGCAAAGTGTGATGAAAAGCAACACGAAGAAAATCGCAGAACAGAATTCAAAATCTTATCACTGTAACAGTTACCCTATCGTAATTGATGCAAAGGCCGGGTTGACCGGCCTTTGCTTTTATTACAGCTGATTTTCAAGTAATTAAAAGATTATTGTTACACAAATACAAAATCACCCATAATTTTCGATCTTTGCACAGATTAGGTAGACTAAAAAAGTAAAAACTTAGACTAAAGATGGCGAATTTGACTTCAAAATATCCGTCTGTACGAGTTCTGCTGCTGGTTCTATTCACGCTCATCATTGAAAACTCGAAAGCACAAGTAGTTGCCAATGATGACACAAATAATACTGCTTCCGATTATATAAACTTTTACGGAGACGTTAGTTGGAACGATTTCCTTCCCCCGCAGAACAACATCTTTCGTTTTCTTAACCCACCGAATTATGGTTCTATTGAGTGGATTGATGACGAACTAGGAACGTTTGTTTATCTTGTTGAACCTCAAAACGTCGCACTTCATGAAAACGACGATGATTCCTTGTTTTATGAGGTTTGTAATAATGGAGTATGCGACACAGCTTTATATACCATAAACCTAAGACACGATAACCAATACCCTATTACCCTTGATGATACACTTTACATAGAACAGGGCTCTACCCGACTTGGAAATGCCAGTATAAATGATACAGATGAAGACTCTATCAGTGACCCAGGAGGTCCATATCTCAACTATTATCCACTGATATATCCTCAAATCGGCGTCTTGAATGGCATGACTTTACGCGGTGTCTATAGTTATAGTGCCGCATCGAATTTTCAAGGATGGACGTCCTTCGTGTATACCGCCTTTGATCCATGCGGATGGGAAGATGTCGCCACCGTTCATATTTACGTAACAGGCCCGAACAGCAGCCCTATTGCAACTGATATCAACATGGGCGTTGTCTCAGAGGATGCACTCTTCCAATCGTTCATTGCCAACGGTGCATCTGATGATGAAAACGAACCCCTCACCTATTCAATGGCATACCAATCCAACAATGGAACGGCTACCATTGGATACGACGGCGCTATCAACTACACACCGACATCTGATTTCATTGGCTACGATACACTGTATTATCAAGTCATGGACCTAGTAGGTCAAACAGATACTGCACGAATAATTTTCCACGTTGTGAATGCAAACAACGATGCTCCTGTAGCAACAGACCTGAACTATTTCGGCTCAGAAGACAATCCACTCAACGAGAGTATTTCCTTGCCGGATGCAGTTGACGGCGACCCGCTAACCTATGCTCTTGAAACAGCGCCGCTGCATGGTCAAGCCAGCATCAGTTCCGCCGGACTACTCAACTATACTCCGGAAGCGAATTACTCCGGAACAGATATCATTTCGTACCGCAGCTGTGACGATGCAAACCTCTGTGACGTTGCAACCATCACATTCACTATTAACAGCGTAAACGACGCTCCAACAGTTTCAACAGACTTCAATGAAGTGCTTATCAATGGCCTATTGTCCGGAAACGTTGCTGCAAACGCTTACGACATCGATAGTCCCACGAGTGAATTTACGTTCTCCCTGTTGTCCTCTCCTATAAACGGTATTATTGATATGACAACAGAGGGAAACTACATCTATACTCCTAACCCCTATTTCTATGGCCAAGACTCTCTCACCTACACGGTATGTGACGGACAAGGGGCGTGCAATACAGGCGAACTTATCATTACTGTTACTTTGGTAAACTTAGCTCCGGAAGCAGATAACGCAGTGGCTATCGCAGAAGAAGATGCTCCGGGAGTATTGAATCTGGATAACTTCACTTTTGACTTCGGAAATGGTGATCTTACATTTTCACTGCTTGAATCTAGCCTCATCGGCGACTTTCAAAACATTACCAATGTTGGCTTTACTTTCAGCCCGATCAGTAATCTGAATGGAAATTACATTCTGAACTACCGTGTTTGCGACACAGGAAACTTATGTGATAGCGCGCAATTGTCGCTGACCATTTTACCTGTGAACGATGCTCCGTTAGCCACTCCAGGTTTTGTTTCTGTCGATGAAGACAACACAGCAGAATGGTCGGTCGAATATTCCGATATTGATAGTGAAAGTCTAGAACTTTCCATCGTTAGCGCCCCTCTGTCCGGGACTCTAGACGGCCAGACTTATACTCCGAACACAAATTTTGTCGGTACCGATTCTTTTACATATCAGGTGTGCGATGAAAATGGCGCTTGTTCAATCGCTCTTATTTCTATCACAATTAATGGAGTTAATGATGCTCCATTCGCAGCAGCCGACCTCTTTTATGGCGACGAAGACTCCTGGGTTGAAGCGAACGTCAGCAATAACGATGAGGATATTGATTCATCCGAATTATTCTTTACAGCCCTGACCGAAAACAACCCTTACAACATCCAACTCGATGCAACTGGTTTCATGCAATGGTTTCCACCTGCCAATTTTACCGGCGCTGTTAGTTTTACTTACAGTGCATGTGATACTGACGGCGGATGCGATACCACATCTGTCACAATTGAAATTCTCGAGGTGAATGATGCGCCAATCGTAACATTCCCTTTTGCTTCGCTGCCCGAGGACACGCAAATAGAATACCCTGCAATCAATTATGCATTCGACATCGAGGGACAAACACTCTATCAATCGATTGTAACAGCAAACGGTGTAGAAGTGCTACTGGATCCAGAAGCAGGAACACTCACACTGACAGCATCCAACGATTACTTTGGTGATGCATTCGTAGTTTTAGCTACCTGCGACATTCTAGGTACTTGCACTGTAGACACCATCCATGTTGCGGTAATACCTGTGAACGATGCACCATATGGCGTCGAAACAACATTCAACACATTCCAGAATGTGGAAATCATCGGGTCGTGGTACAATCATATTTTCGATATCGATGATGACTCACTTTCTTTCACAAGCACCGCCTCTTTCGGAACATTGGATATTTCTTCTGACGGCGCATTCACTTTTCATCCTCAAGAAAACTTCCTTGGACAAGACACCGTGAATCTAAGCGCTTGCGACAGTTTGGGCGCTTGCATCACATTGCGTTATCTCGTAAATGTATTACCGCCCAATCAACCACCGCTGATTCAGAGCACTGAAGCGGAAATCTGTCAAGGGTCTTCGGCTATAATTGATTTGAGCCAAATCGTAACGGATGAGGTCGATTTAGCGGGTTCCCTTCAATATACATTCTCGTCAAACGTTCCGGCTACATTCACAACACATCCGGAAAACCAATCTTTATCGATTGAGCCTTCACCGTTGTATCAGGGGGAAATGGTTATTGAAATGCAGGTGTGTGATAACGCGTCACCTTCGCTTTGTGCGACCAATACGATAACGCTTCAGATCACCGCTACAACTTCACCTATTATCAATGAAGTATCGGTTAACGCTGTATCCTGCAATGGCGCTTCTGACGGCAGCATCAGCTTACTAGATGTTTCAGAAGAACTGGGTGTTACTTATTTGTGGAACAATGGGAGTGCGAGTGAAATCATTAACGAACTGAGTCCGGGCGATTATTCAGTTCTCATTTCCGGTCTATCGAATTGTAGTGTACCCCTTGCGGCACAATTCACTATTGCTGAGCCGGAAGCTTTATTGGTCACCTTGAACACCCAATCCATCTCCTCTCCCGGAGCCGGTTCTATTGAGAGCACCGTAACAGGCGGAACGGAGCCCTACTCCTATCTATGGTCGGGTCCAAACGAATTCACCGCAACGGGCTCTGATATTACCGGACTCAATGATGCAGGTGACTTTAACTTGCAGGTGACCGATGCGAACGGATGCATATACAGCGCAACAACCTCTATCACCTCAACCAAAGAAACGGAGAGCAGCGCAATTAGAATATACCCGAACCCCTGCTCCGGAGAATTCATCAGCCTAGAGCTTACCCATGATGTAGAACCGGGTAGCATTTTATGGGTAATAGATGCATGTGGACGTGAGATTGCGAAAAGAACAGTCACAAGCAAAAAAGAAACACTTGAAATAGGTGATTGGAAATCGGGTATATACACCGTTCGTGTTTTGGGATTATGGCACGCTTATCAATCGTGTGTTATTGTCGTGAAATGAACTTGATACCATCCAAACTAGTTTAGGGCTATCTGACTTATATTTGTAAGACAACTGAAAGACGAGTCATTCCGGTAACCGACTTATACCGGGGGAAAGGAGTGAAGTCTATTAAAACTATTCAAAGATGCCACGCATTATTATTTGCTTAGTGACGATTGTTGTATTGTTCCAAACCAGCCGAGTAACGGCTCAGGTTACCGCGAACGATGATGACTTTTTAGTTAACGAAAACGAAGTATGGACAGGCAATTTGGGTGAAAACGACATTCTACCCGCCGGTCAGGCCACCTTCAGCGTAATAGAAGGGCCTTCATTAGGCGAATTCACCTTCACTAACGGAGGTAACTTTGAGTACACGCCACCCTTGAATCTTTTCGGCTTTCGCGATAGTGTCTTTTATCAAGTTTGTGTGAATAATGTTTGTGACATTGCAGGAGTTGAGTTTTATGTCATTTTCCGCAACACCATCCCGTTCGCAGGCGAAGATTTTTTCTTAGTTGAATTCAACACACCACGAATAGCGAATGTGACGGCCAACGACGGAGATCCCGATTCCATCACTGATCCAATCGACACTTCGCTCGACTGGTTCAAATTCACTAATCCGTCTAATGGTATCGTCAATGTCTTCTCACTCGATGGGACCTTCACCTACACACCTAACAGTGGTTTTACGGGCACTGACTCATTTCAATACTACGTTGTTGATCACTGTGGCTTATACGCCATTTCAACCATCTATTTGACTATTGTTGGACCGAATCTCAGCCCAACAGCAAGTGATCAAAATATTAATTCACTCAACGAGGACGTTGTATACAATGGCACCTTAACATCGTTGGTCAGCGATCCAGAAAACGACAACATTACATATACGCTCGAAACACCTCCCACGAGCGGGAACCTGATTTTATTATCGAACGGCAGCTACTCCTACACGCCGTTACCGAATTACACGGGCACCATCTATTTCACCTACAATGCATGCGATGCCGTTGGCCAATGCGACCAAGGGATCGTGACTCTCACAGTCAACAACACCGACAATGACCCTCCACAACTTCAAAACGATTTAATCGTAATCAACGAAGACAACACGGGCAGTATTATCGCCTCCGGAAACGATTTTGATGATACCGGAGTCATGACATACAGCGTATTCAGCCCACCTGCCAGTGGGACTGCTCAACTGACAAACGTAAACGGACAGTTTTCCTACTCACCCAATGCCAATTACTTTGGCTTCGATAGTTTCGTCGTTCAAGCGTGCGACGGCGTCAATTGCTCTACTTCCCTTGTTAATATACAGGTCAATGGCATTAACGACGCACCGATTGCTTCACCTTTTTTGCTAACGATTAATGAAGACACCAATTCAACCGGCAGTATAACGGCCATCATTGATGCCGAACCAAACGCATTGGTTTTCTCAACCCCCGGAGGCAATTCCATTACAGGCCTTTCTGTAAATAGTAATGGAACATATAGCTACACAGCACCTGCTCACTATTTCGGGACTCAAACTATCAATCTTCAGGGCTGCGATCCACAAGGACTTTGTGCCACAACCACTTTTACATTGGTAGTAAACGCAGTGAATGACTTACCCATAGTTACCGATGACAACTTTAGTGTGAATGAAGACCAAACACTGTCGGGGACCATCAGTAATGGGGAATACGATATTGAAGGAAACACGCTCGCTTACTCAGCGATGCAACAACCTTCAAACGGAGAACTAAACCTTAGTTCTAACGGTCAATTCACTTACACGCCAGGGGTGAATTGGTTTGGCAGTGAGTCCATCAACATCCAGGTTTGTGATCAGCAAAATGGATGCACCCAAACACTGCTTACCGTAGCAGTGAATTCAGTGAACGACATTCCCGTGGCTGAACCTGCTAGCATAAACACTAACGAAGACAACCCTATTTCCGGGACCTTGAATGTATATACCGGCGATATTGAATCCTCACAACTTACTTATAGCGTGCAAACAACCCCGGCTTCCGGGAGTTTCAACTTAACACCTTCGGGAAGTTATACGTTCACACCCGCTGCCAATTACAATGGAACAGTGAGCGCTTCTTACCAAGCATGCGACGCCTCAAACGCATGTGTAACGGGGATTCTTTCCATTCAAGTTGCAAGCATCAACGATGCTCCTATTGCACAAAACGTAAACCTATCTATGAATGAGGATCAAACATCCATAGGAATTGCAACAGGCATTTCGGATGTAGACAACAGCAGTCTTACAATCACCCTTTCACAAGACGCCCAAAACGGCACGTTCACTCTAAGTAACGCAGGAGCCTACAGCTATATTCCAAATTCAAACTACTTCGGATCTGAAACAATCGGGTACACCGTGTGCGATCCACTCGGAGTGTGCGCTTCCGGGCAATTCGTAATTCAAGTAATATCCGTCGAAGACTTTCCTCTGGTTGCGGGCGAGTCGATAGCTGTTATTGAAGGCAACATACTAACAGGTGATGCTAGCGAAAACGACTCCGATGGAGACGGGGATCCTCTGACCTATACCATTGTCAGCAGCGCTCTTAATGGTGCGCTTACATTCAACAATAACGGCACATTCACCTACACACCTAATACAGGTTTCTTAGGCACTGAAACAATTAATTACATGGTATGCGACGACAATGGTAATTGCGCTTCAACAACGCTTACCATAGACGTACTCACTGCAAATACAGAACCTATTGCAGCATCATCCACTATAATTATACCCGAAGATGAAGTGCTCAGCGATAATCTGCTCGCCTACATTACCGATGCTGAAGGAGGAATATTTGTCTTTACTACGATTCAAGCGCCACAACACGGAACATTGTTGTGGACCGGAAATGGAGCCTTCACATATTCACCCAGTGAAAATTATGCCGGCGAAGATGTGTTTATTTATCGCGTATGCGACAATGGCGGCTTATGCACGCAAGCGACTGTAAGCCTGACCATCGCAGGTGTTAATGATTCACCTGTTGTCAACATTGAATTCGTCGAGCTTCAGGAAGATGAATCACTGAGTCAAGACATCGGAACTTCCAACAGCGATGCAGAAGGAGATGCCATAACATACACTCTCATTGCCGGCGCAACGAACGGGGCCGCTCAACTTAGCAGCGATGGTGTATTCGTATACAATCCCAATGAGAATTTTTTCGGCACAGATCAAATAACCTACACGGCTTGTGACATCAATAACGCTTGCACTGAAGCGGTCCTTTCGATACATGTTTCACCGGTAAACGATATTCCCGAAGCGCAAGGAATGCTTGTTACAATCCAAGAAGATGAAACAATAACAGGCAGTCTTTCAACGCTGGTTTTGAATGTTGACAATGACGCTTTATTCTTTGGAACTATGATTGCTCCTAGCAATGGAGCTGTCTTAATTCAAAATAATGGAAGCTTCAGCTATATTCCGGATGCACATTTCTTCGGAAGCGATCAGTTTACCTATCTCACATGCGATCCTTCCGGGCAATGCGACACCGCAAGCATCATACTCACCATTGTGTCGGTCAACGATACGCCGCAAGTCAATAATGACAGCGCCGAAATCGATGAAGACTCTTCCATTGAAATGAATTTGGCCGCTAATGATTTCGAAGTTGAAAACGAATCCCTGAGCTACTCATTGATAAGTACTGCACAATTCGGAACGGCAACAGTTTCTGCGACAGGGCTGCTCAATTATATCGGAAATTCAAATGCATTCGGAATTGAAACTCTCGTCGTATCGATATGTGATTCTCAGGGTGCATGTGGAGAAGCAACCGTTGAGATTACAATTAGCTCTGTAAATGACTTACCTGTCATATTAGAGAACACCTTTGAAATGAATGAAGACGGAGTACTCACCGAACCTTTGTTTGAATATACCACGGACGTTGAAAGCGCAACGTTGACATTTCTGTTGAATGAAGAAGCCGAGTATGGTTTGCTTGTGCTCTCTGCGAGTGGAACATTTACCTATGCGCCCAACAACCACTTCAATGGTATTGAAAACATCTCGTTTCAGGCGTGCGATGAAAACAATGGCTGCACTCAAGGAAATATTCAAATACACGTCGTGGCGGTCAATGATTCACCTCAAGCTCAAAACACACAAATTACCCTCTCCGAAGATTCTGCTACACAAGGAAATTTTCAAGAGCTCGCCTCGGATGCAGATGGAGAAGAACTCTTCTTTAACATCATTCAGAACACCGAACACGGCACTTTCATAACAGATGCCTCAGGAACTTTTGCTTTTGCTCCAACTGCCAATTACTTCGGGTTAGATACACTTTATTACTCGGTCTGCGATGCGTCCGGTGCCTGCGACACCGCTCTCATAAGCTTCGAAATAACATTTGTGAATGACCTGCCTATCATAAACAATGAAGGCGTACAAATCATCATGAACGATACATTCTCCGGATCTGTGGCTGCAAATGATATTGAACTCGACTTCGAACCATTGGTATACACACTAGTAGAAGATAATTCAGGCGGAACGTTCACCCTTCAATCGGACGGCAGTTACACATATATCCCCGCACTCGACACCACCGGAATCTTCAGCGTGAACTACGCGGCTTGCGACCCCTGCAGCGCCTGTGAGTTTGGCACAATCACGCTCCTGGTCGTGAGTGAAGAAGACGCTAATACACCACCAATTGCATCCACTTTCATAGGACAGACGTGTCCCGGTGGCTCCATTGCTATTAGTCTATTAAACTCCATCAGTGATAATCAAGAATCATCGGATGCTCTTAGTCTTTCCTTTGGCACTGTGAACAGCGGCAACTATCAGTTAGATGCCGAAACGCAAGAGCTCATTTATCAGGCAAGTCCCTTTGCCACAGGTGCAATCGTTATACCTTACTACGTGTGTGACAATGGGATTATACAGATGTGCGACACAGCAGAAATTGTGCTGGAAATCCTTCCGCAAACGACCATTGAAATCACCGGCTTCCAAACCGAACAAATCAGTTGCTACGGAGCTAACGATGGTAGCATTGAAATAAGCGCTTCCACGTCGCTTGGAAACATCAACTACAGCTGGAGCAATGGCTCGGAGAGCTCCGCGATTGATTTTCTCTCATCCGGAATCTACTCAGTCATTATTTCATCCGATGCACCTTGCCCGATAAATCAAACAGCGCAATTCGAAATCTTTGAGCCCGTTGAATTGCTCGGATCATACAGCCTTATTGATACAGATGGGACGAATTCAACCATCGGCGATTCAATACTGATATCTATCTCAGGAGGAACACCGGGGTACACCGTTAACTGGAATACACCAAACGGTGCAACAAATGGATTGTCAATTGAAATCAGTGCGAATGGTGAATATTCCTATACCATCACTGACAGCCATGATTGCACGTTCTCAGAAAGCATCATCATTGCCGGAATTCAGGATTCCGAGAATAATTCCCCATTCAGCATTTATCCCAATCCTGTTGATGGTCAAAACAAAGTGCAGATAAAAGGAACAACTGAAATCATTAAGCTGGAAGTGTTGGACAGCAAAGGGGCAATCATATCCAGTGAAAGCCCGCGACGAAATGGAGCCATTCTGGAAACAACACACTGGAGCAGTGGCATCTATTCGATACGCATTCACACCAACAGAGAGGTTTCAGCATTCCGTCTTATCAAACAATAAAGGCTACTTGCTTAAGTAGAGATTTCGCTCCGAATAAATTTGACGGAAGAAAGGATCACGCAAGTCCTTAATGAATCGTATGGCCTCTCCTGTGCTTTTCATTTCCGGACCAAGTTCCTTCTTTACTTCCGGAAACTTCTCGTAACTGAACACCGGAATCTTAATTGCGTAACCATTGCGCTTCGGATTGAATTTAAAGTCGCGAACTTTCTTTTCTCCTAACATTACTTTCGTTGCATAATTCACATAAGGCTCATCGTATGCCTTAGCGATGAAAGGAACTGTGCGTGAAGCGCGCGGATTGGCTTCAATGATGTATACGATATCGTCTTTAATTGCAAACTGAATATTGATGAGTCCTACCGTGTTCAGTGCCTTTGCTATTGTACGTGTGTGCTCTTCAATTTGCGTTATCAAAAAATCGCCCAGGTTGTAGGGAGGTAGTACGGCATATGAATCACCACTATGTATGCCGGCTGGTTCAATATGCTGCATGATGCCAATGATATATACATCTTCACCATCGCAGATAGCATCAGCCTCAGCTTCTATAGCACCTTCCAGGAAGTGATCAAGCAGAATCTTATTGTCAGGCATGTCGTTCAAAATATTCACCACATGCTGCTCAAGCTCCGATTCATTGATAACAATCTTCATCTTCTGTCCGCCGAGCACATAGCTGGGTCGAACCAACAGCGGAAAGCCCAAATCGCGCGAAAGTTCTATGGCCTGTTCCGCACTTTCCACTACGCCAAACTTGGGATAGGGAATGTTGTTTTCCTTTAGAAGGGTGGAAAAACTGCCTCTGTCCTCAGCCAAATCCAGCGATTTGAAATCTGTTCCGATAATCTTAATTCCATACTTATCGAGTTTCTCAGCCAACTTTAACGCCGTTTGTCCGCCAAGCTGCACAATAACCCCTTCAGGCTTTTCATGTTGAATGATATCGTAAATGTGCTCCCAGAAAACCGGCTCGAAATAGAGTTTATCTGCCGTATCGAAATCGGTTGAAACGGTTTCCGGATTGCAATTAATCATGATGGTTTCATAACCGCACTCGCGGGCAGCTAATACACCATGCACACACGAATAATCAAACTCAATACCTTGCCCAATTCTATTCGGACCACTTCCCAGCACTACTACTTTCTTGCGATCACTGACTGTACTTTCATTCTCCTGTTCAAAGGTGCTGTAGTAGTAAGGAGTCTTTGCCTCAAATTCAGCAGCGCATGTATCAACCAACTTGTATACACGGCGTATTCCCATTTCATTGCGTTTCTTATACACCTCACTTTCCAGACATCGCAGCAAATGAGCTACTTGTCGATCAGCATATCCTTTCTGCTTCGCTTCAAACATGAGTTCATGCGAAATGGAGTTAATATCAAACTTTTCAATGCGTCGCTCGGTGTGAATCATATCTTCAATCTGGCGCAAGAACCAAGAATCAATGCGGGTCTTTTCCTGGATCGTCTTGAAGGGTATGCCCAGCTTAATGGCATCGTATACATGAAACAAACGATTCCAGCTCGGCCTTTCCAGCGAGTTGAGCAACTGGGCCTGGTCACGAACCTCTCTACCATCCGCTCCCAAACCATTGCGTTTTATTTCTAATGACTGACAAGCCTTTTGAAGTGCTTCCTGGAAACTGCGACCAATACCCATCACCTCTCCCACGCTCTTCATTTGCAATCCCAGTTCACGATTGCTCCCCGGAAACTTGTCAAAGTTCCATCGCGGAATCTTGACAATTACATAATCGAGCGTAGGTTCAAAAAACGCAGAAGTTGATTTCGTGATTTGGTTTTGTAATTCATCGAGGTGATAGCCGATGGCAAGCTTGGCGGCAATTTTGGCAATCGGATAACCGGTGGCCTTACTGGCCAATGCCGATGAACGCGACACACGCGGATTAATCTCGATAGCAATAATATCTTCTTTCTCATCAGGGCTCACGGCGAACTGCACATTACAGCCACCGGCAAAATTGCCTATAGCGCGCATCATGCGAATGGCCATATCACGCATTTTCTGATACGTTGTGTCCGAAAGCGTCATAGCCGGAGCAACCGTGATGCTATCGCCGGTATGAATTCCGATTGGGTCAAAATTTTCGATTGAACAAATAATGGTCACATTATCATTCGCATCACGCAACAACTCGAGCTCAAATTCTTTCCAACCCATGAGAGCCTTATCAATCATTACTTCATGAATCGGTGAAAGGTGAAGACCGCGATCAAGTAACTTATCGAAATCCGCTTGCACATGCACAAGAGCCGCGCCGCTTCCGCCAAGTGTGTAGGAAGGGCGGATGCAAAGCGGGAACCCGAATTCCTGAGCAATTTCCTTTCCTTCGAGAAAGCTTTTGGCTGTGCGCTGCGGAGCCATGGGTACACCAATCACTCCCATCAGTTTACGAAAAGCTTCTCGGTTTTCGGTAATCTCAATCGCCTTGGTATCGACACCTACCATGCGCACGCCATGCTCTTCCCAAATGCCCATTTCTTCGCATTGAATCGCCAGATTCAAGGCTGTTTGCCCTCCCATGGTTGGCAGTACCGCGTCAATTTTATGCTCGGCCAAAATGCGCAGAATACTTTCCGCCTCCAGTGGCAACAGATACACGTTATCTGCCACAACCTTGTCGGTCATGATCGTCGCGGGATTACTGTTGATGAGGGTAACTGTGATGCCTTCTTCGCGAAGAGATCGGGCGGCTTGAGAACCGCTGTAGTCAAATTCGCAGGCTTGGCCGATTACAATGGGTCCTGAACCAATGATAAGAACGGACTGGATGGAGTTGTCTTTGGGCATTTTTTTTTTATCTGACCACCTGTGTGACCAGTTAAACAAAAATGAAAGTGGATTTGCGGCGCGAAGATAGGTTGCACTCCAAGGCCAATCCGCATTAAGATTTCAAAAGCCTGTGGATAAGTGACGCAATGCCATTGCTGTCGCGCGTATCAGTACATTTGACCCGACATTCGAAAAGATAGAAATGCGAACGCTTATCATCGATAATTACGACAGTTTCACCTTCAATCTCCAGCATTACCTGGAGGCCGAACTGAACGACGATGTAAGGGTAGTGCGCAACGACGCTATATCGCTCGGCGAGGTTGGACAGTATGATCAAATCGTACTTTCTCCGGGACCGGGCTTACCGCAAGAAGCGGGCATAAGCCTGGAGGTCATTCGGGAATACGCAAGCAGCAAGCGAATTCTGGGCGTCTGCCTCGGTCACCAAGCCATTGGACTTGCCTTTGGGGGTCGGCTTGAAAATCTGACCAGCGTTCACCATGGTGTTTCCTCGAGCTTACAGCTCACTAAGAGCGATTATCTCTGGCATGAGTTCCCGGAAGCATCGCCCGTTGGACGCTACCATTCATGGATTGTAAGCAAGAATCAATTGCCCGAATGCCTTGAAATAATCGCCACAGACGAGAGCGGCGAAATCATGGCGCTTCGCCATCGAACGTTCGACATTCGAGGGGTGCAGTTTCATCCGGAAAGTATCATGACCTCTCATGGAAGAACAATCATCCGAAATTGGGTACATGAAAAAAGAAAGACGTGAAATCAGTCTTTACATATCACGACATTACCCTTGAGTATTTAACAATAGGCCAAGGCAAAGAAGCGGTGGTTTGCTTCCATGGTTTCGGTAGATCGGCAGAAGACTTCACCCTTTTCGAATCTATACTACAATCAAACCAGCGCATCGTTGCCATTAATCTGCTGGCACATGGAAACAGTCATTTTCCTTCATCGCGCATTAGTCGAAATCCTATTACTAAGTCGGAATGGTCCGAATTGATAGAAGCATTGCTGAATTCACTTAACATAGCAAGCTTTCACTTAGTAGGATATAGTATGGGCGGAAGAATGTCGATGGTGCTGACAGAGATGATGCCTGAAAAAATCAAATCGCTCATTCTCCTTGCGCCCGACGGTTTAAAGGTAAACTGGCTGTATCGCTTTGTGAGCGACACCAAACTGGGACGTATTCTGTATCGAAGAATAATCGATAATCCGAGTTGGGTACTGCGCTTAGCAGACATATTTCGATTCATTCGGGTTCTGCATCCCAAAATTCAGCGCTTCGTGCATGTGCAGCTCGAAACGAAATCGAAGCGACAACTCGTCTATGATGCCTGGTTGATTCATCGATATTTGTTTCCGAACCTGCCCATCGTAGCCCGCAACATCGAAGCTCAACGCATACCCTTTGAGCTCATTTTCGGCACTTATGATCGAGTAATACCCGCCCGCGACGGGAGACGACTGCTAAGACACTTCAAAAAAGAAGCTCAATCGACCTTACTTAACCTTGGTCACCGTCTCCTGCATCCTTCGACAGTCAAGCATCTCGGCGAAAAAGGCATGTGGCGGACCACAGTCAAACCATAACACTTTTTCCTTTTGTGTTCCTTTCAAGTTTGCGTAAACTTGCGTCGGCCTAAACGCCGTGTTTGTTCCATGAAAAATTGTCAGTTCGAGCCCGAGCACATTTTCATCCGCATCTGATGCTGATTCGGAATTCTATTGCGCCTTCGCGAGCGCATGTTCATTTTTTGTGTTAACCGAATCATTTAAAAAATCCATGAAGACTAAATACATCGACCTGGTAGAACAGACCTTCGAATGGCCCCAGGAAGAATTTCAACTAGACAAAGACAACTTGCTTTTCCATGGCATTCCGCTCATGGAGTTAGTGGAAAAATATGGATCACCACTCAAGTTTACCTATCTTCCAAAGATTAGCCAAAACATCAAGAAGGCGAAGGAGTGGTTTCGCATTGCACGTAACGAGGTCGGCTACGAAGGCGAATATCATTACTGCTATTGCACCAAGAGCTCACACTTTCGCTACGTGCTGGAAGAAGCATTAAAGAACAACATTCACATAGAAACCTCTTCAGCCTACGACATTGACCTTATTCGACGTCTGGGCACGCTGGGCAAAATCAATAAAAGTCAGCGCATCATCTGTAATGGTTTCAAGAAGGACGAATACGTCAAGCGAATTTTCGACTTACACGCCGATGGTTACAAGGATATCATCTCCGTCATCGACAACAAATACGAATTCCAGACATTCGAAGAATTGGTGCAAGAGCCCATGAACATTGGAATCCGTATTGCCAGCGAAGAAGAGCCCAAATTCGAATTTTACACCTCTCGCCTCGGCATCGGGTACCGCGAAATTGTACGTTTCTACAAGAAATCTATTCACGACAATCCGCATTTGAATTTGAAGATGCTCCACTTCTTCATTAACTCAGGAATCAAAGACACCAGCTACTATTGGAATGAGCTGGTGAAGTGTCTGAAAGTATACTGTGAGCTTCGTGAAATTTGCCCAACGCTTGACTGCCTGAACATTGGTGGTGGTTTCCCCATCAAAAACTCTCTCGCCTATTCGTTCGATTATCAATATATGGTGACAGAGATACTGCGCCAGGTCAAGAACGCATGCGACGATGCAGGCGTGCCCGTTCCGGACATTTATACGGAATTTGGTTCATTTACGGTCGGCGAAAGCGGCGGTGCTATCTATAAAATCTTGTATCAGAAAGAACAAAATGACCGTGAGAAGTGGAATATGATTGATTCCTCATTCATGACTACTCTACCTGATAGCTGGGCCATCAACAAGCGCTTTATTATGCTTCCCGTGAACAATTGGAATGAAAACTACGAGCGTGTATTCTTAGGCGGACTCACGTGTGACAGCGATGACTATTACAACTCTGAGCAACATACCAATGCCATCTATCTCCCGAAATACTACCCCGATCAGCCACAGTACATCGGCTTTTTTAACACAGGAGCATACCAAGATACGCTGGGTGGTTTTGGGGGCATCCACCATTGCCTCATGCCTCAACCCAAACATGTTTTGATTGACCGCGATAGCAAAGGAAAGTTGAAATACAAGTTGTGGGCTCCGGAACAAAAACCCAAAGAGGTACTCGAGATACTAGGTTATTACGATTAACTGCATGAAGCTGCTCACATTTTCCAAGGGTGTAAATGCATCGGTGCTGCTTATCATTTTGGTAAGTTTGCGAAAGAGCTTTATAGCACTCATTAACACGTTCGAGCCACCGGAGCGGTTTGCATCCACATTTTACCACGCTTTGGTTGTGTTTCTGACCATTGAAGCAGCTCGACTCATGACTATTGCGTTTTATCGCCCTCAAGGTGGCGTCAAAAAAGACAACTTCACCACCGGGCTTTCTCAAATAGCACGCATCGTTTACGGTTTGATATTTGGCATACTCGTATTATCGATGTTCAGCATCAGCATGAAAGAGACCATCACGACACTCAGTCTGTTGGCTGCTGCACTGGCATTAATTACCAAAGATTACATTTCGAATCTCATCAATGGCATGTACATGACCCTTGCTCGAATTGTAAATATTGGTGATACGGTTATGATAACAGAGACCAAAGGCAAAATCATTGACATCACTCTTTCCAATGTTCACCTGCTGAATGAAGACGATGATATCGTTTACATTCCGAATAACAACGTATTTAGTAGTCAAATCATCAACTATACACGGCGGGAATTAAAGAAAAGCAGTATAGACTTCGAATTGGACATTGCGCAAATTGATCATCTTGAAAAGATTGAAAAAGAGATCATTTTCGCTTTAAACGATCTTCAGGACTTGATTCAACCCGGGAGTATGGTGTTGAAAGTAAATAGTATTAAGCACGAATACTGCTCATTTAAGTTCCAATACATACTCAATGACACCTTGAATAAGGAGCACGACAACAAAGTGAAAAGACAGGTTATCGCCTTTGTAATGCGTTATTCATTGCAAACCCGCACGAGACGCTGATTTCAGTATTGTGAACATAATTTCTAACTTCTCGGAAAAAAAATGTTCAAATCCACGTTGATTTTTTCATTTTTGCCGCGGAATTAATTAGTCATTCCGACGGATTTTCCAAACGCAACAAATGGGTAAATACAATTCAATACGGCAATTCATGCAGGAGAACTACCTGCACTTCAATGCCGCGGCCATGGTCGATGCTGCCAAAGGCTATGAGCAGCACCTCAGTGAGGGCGGAAAAATGATGATAACATTGGCCGGCGCTATGTCTACAGCCGAACTGGGCATTTCACTGGCGGAGATGATACGCCAGGGTAAAGTCGATATCATTTCGTGCACGGGAGCTAACCTTGAAGAAGATCTCATGAATTTGGTTGCGCATAATCATTATGAGCGCGTACCCAACTACCGCGACCTTACTCCCCAGCAAGAATGGGATTTATTGGAACGCGGACTCAATCGCGTTACCGACACCTGCATCCCGGAAGAGGAGGCGTTTCGCCGCTTGCAAAAGCACATTCATGCACTCTGGAAAGATGCCAACGATAAAGGAGAGCGTTTCTTTCCGCATGAATACATGTATAAAATGCTTTTAAGCGGTGTGCTTGAAGAGTATTACCAGATAGACCCCAAGAACTCGTGGATGTTGGCTGCTGCAGAGCGTAACTTGCCTATCATCGTTCCCGGCTGGGAAGACAGCACGATGGGTAATATCTTCGCCAGTTACTGCATCAAAGGAGAAATCAATCCCTCTACCATGAAGAGCGGCATCGAATACATGACTTGGTTAGCCAAATGGTATATCGATAACTCGGCCGGTAAAGGCGTAGGGTTCTTTCAAATTGGCGGCGGTATTGCGGGCGATTTCCCTATTTGCGTTGTACCCATGCTCTACCAAGACATGGAAATGCACGATATTCCTTTTTGGAGCTATTTCTGCCAAATTTCAGACAGCACCACCAGCTACGGAAGTTATAGTGGTGCAGTACCCAATGAAAAAATCACCTGGGGCAAGCTCGACATCACAACTCCAAAATTTATTGTAGAAAGTGATGCAACTATCGTAGCTCCCCTCATATTTGCATGGATATTAAATCAATAATTCACACTATCATAGGTTATGGCTGCACCCATTAAAAGAGTCATCAAAGATTACAACACGCTCACTCAAGAGCATATAGATCTCATCAACGAGCACTATCCAAATGGCTTCGAAAACGAGAATCTTGTTTCCTTCGTAACTCCGAAGGGACAATTCATTAAGGCGCTCGAAGTGCGCACTGATGACACCATTTATCTATTCAAAATCGACAAGAACATGAAGGTTGATGATGAAGAAAATCAGGAGAATGAAGGCGCCGCTATGTCCGAGTTCGAAAGCTTTAAGGGTGGTGGTGACGACGACATGGATGACATGGGAGAAGGAGAAGGCGACGACGACGATGATGTTGATGCAGATATGGCGGAAGATGACGGTGGTGCCGATGACGAAGACTAAGTTTATGACTCACTGATAATGAATGAGCCGAAGATTATTTTCTTCGGCTTATTTTTTTGTTACGTGTAGCGACTTAGAAACTATTCCCTTTGGAGTGATAATCTTGACGGCATAAACACCTTCGTTCAAGGAAGAAACGTCAAGCATCGAGGTATTAGGCAGGTTCATGTGTAGTCGTCCCATAGCATCATAAACCTCCATGGCCAACACATTCAAATCTGAATTGCCTGCGATTTGTACAACGTGACTCGCAGGGTTCGGATATAGAAATAGGTCTGATTCGTTCTCTAATTGAACTTCAGCTTGCGGAGACTCCATCCCGGGTATGCGATCCGCAGACGATTGCAATGGATCCAGATACTGACGGAAGGTCATCCAAGCATCTTCCATAAGCACAAAACGATCGATACCGCCGGCCATTGAACACCTCGAGTTTCCTCCCGTAAAAATCCCTACAACATTATGATCATGATCAAGCAACGGACTTCCAACGCTGCCGCCATCGGTTTGTCCAATGCCAATGCCTCCAAGTCCGATATATGATTCACTGCCTTGAATGAGAGGCATAAAGCCTCCCTCATAACGTGAGTAACTCTTTGCCAAACCCTTGGGATGTTGTATGCAATGACGGACACTTTCCTCCGAATTATTCAAACTCCAACCGGCGTAATACGCATCCCATTCACTTGGCGGAGTCTTGTGCATACGCAACAAAGCCAAACCCGTCGTCTCATCAACACTTACAACATCGGCTCCGCAAATGGATTTCAACTCGCAATTCGATAGCTCCGACAAGCACTGCAAATCGTTGAGACCAAATTGAAAAACCATTGATTCGGGGCCACTCGATAGTAACTGCGTTGGCACAATCACCAGAGGATCAGCATTGTTTAGCGTGTTGTTGATCAGCACTGCAGTTGCATAACGCTGTCCATGATCGACCAATACACGCATAACGGATGCACCTGTTCGCATGTTTTGAAAACTTCCCTCCGCGTTCGATAACCATTGAGCACATGCGTGAATAGGCAACACCTCCGACTGCCAGTTACGATATGAGCCACTCACAAAATTTACGAGAAGACTTCCCTCACCGCGATAGGCTCGAGGCTCATAATACTCCAAAAATATTTTCTGGCCCTTCACATGCGGTAACCCAAGCTCTGTATCCCGATTATCCTCATCGGTCAGCGGACCTAAATAATCAGTGCGATCTTCCGAATACACATAGAGCTTTCCGCCTTGAGGAAAACGCAAATTACCAAATGTTACCGCCATTGACTGAGCGCCTTCATATGAAATTCCGAGCATCCAAAGCCTATCTCCATTTTGCAGATTGAACCAGCTGCCGCTATTTTCCATTGTCCATGCAACAGGTTGAGCGTAAGCAAAACGATAGGGAACCGATCGATCCTCGACTTGGGTAGCATCTTCAGCAAGAAGGCTCTCCACATTCGCTTCGCCCAGCGATTCATCGGCAATAGGAACTGTTAATTGCTGATTCCAAGATACAGGCGTGCCGGTGCGTTCGAGCTGTGCATTCAACCCAACTGCAAGCATAAGTCCTACTATGAAGATGACGTGCTTCAATGAAAAGCTGTTCTAATTTTGGTTGTTGTTGTATTGCTAAAATAGGGATGTTTTTCCAATAAATGTCATCGTACTTTTCAAATTGACAAGATAATTTCGCTGTTAGTTAATACAAGCCCAATCCATGTGCAACCCAAAGGATTCTCAGTTCGTCATACATTCAAATCTTTTAACCCAATGAAATTAACCACTACCCTTTTATTCGTATTTGCCACAATCATATCGCTTCCATTGAAGTCTCAGGATTGCGTAGACTCTACACTCATCGATTTGAATTCCGCGTGTCCGCTCATTTGGGCACCCGTATGCGGTTGCAACGGCGTCACCTATGGCAATGATTGTGAGGCTACTTTTTACGGCGGAGTTACTTCATGGACACCGGGCGAATGCATTGGTGGATGCATGGACATGTCGGGGCTTGACTTCGGCATGTGCGATATGTTTTTAGGATTTACGTGGATAAATGGCTCGTGCGCTCCTTTGAGCGGTTGCGGTTACACCATAGGTAATATCGACTACAGCCCTAATTTTTATGCTACACAATGGGAATGTCAGCAGTACTGCGGAAATCCGTTGACCGACTGTGTAAACTTCTGGCAAATTGAGCAGGGATTTTTGGTGGATTGCGCACCGGACCTCCAGCCCGTGTGCGGATGCAACGGCGTCGAATACAACAATGCATGCAGCGCCTTTTACTATGGAGGTGTAACCAGCTACACCAATAGTTCATGCTCTGAAAATGATTGTCGTCGCATTCCTTCCATAATAGATTTCGGAGCATGCGCAATGGCCCTAGGTTGGGCGCGCATGGAACAAGGTTGTATGATGATGAGTGGCTGTAGTTACGTTGGACAAAACGGATACGATTATTCCACCTTCTTTTTTACCAGTGAAGTAGACTGCTTGGCAGGGTGCGGAGCTGTTGTTACTTGCGTCGATTCAAGTCAAATCGATTTGACTGCCCTTTGCCCGGCCGTTGTCGATCCTGTATGCGGATGTAATGGAATTACTTATAATAACTCTTGTGAAGCTACGAATTATGGTGGCGTAACTTCATACACCACAGGCCCTTGCACGACGAGTGTTTCAGAAACCGAAGGATCTTTTCTCAACGTATTCCCCAACCCCTTCGACACCGGTTTCAGATTGGTCACACAGGGTGTAAAACCGAGTCACTTCACCGTTGTGGATGTAACCGGCCGGGTGATGGCAACTATATCAGTGTCTGACATGGCGGAATTCGTGAATACCTCGGAATGGCCTTCCGGCATGTACATCATACATGTTTACGCGGGCACCGCACGAATCGACTGCCAGCGAATTCTGAAAAAATAGGAGGCTAACGATTAGACGTAAACGCTTTCAAAACATCCAGAACCGACGGAAAAGTGTTGGACTCAACCATGCCCCACTCTTGGATGGATATCCATCGCGCTTCAGTGATGCCTTCGATGGCCTGCGGATGAGGTTGGTCATTCCCGTGATGCTTCATCACATACCAATCGGTCGACTTAAGCACTTGCTCACCTTTCAGCGTATATGTATGATAAGTAGTCAATAAATGATTCCGGAGTTCCAGTTTGTTGATGGAACACTCCTCCTCCACTTCTCGAAGAGCAGCCAATTCAAGCTCCTCACCATCCTCGACTTTTCCCTTGGGTAAATCCCATTTTTCAAGTCGGTGAATGAAGAGCACCTCGCCGAGTTCATTCGATACCACGCCACCAGCTGCTCGTATCAAAAGAAATTGCGATGTGAACTGTTGCCACGACCATTCGACATCACGGCATACCAGGTAAATCGCCTTGGCGCCGCGATCGATAGCGCTTTCAATCAACATGGTATCAGCCTTACCTTGTGATACGATAACCTCATGCCCCTGCTGCAACGCAGGTAACTCCGATTCGTTCATGAAAACAACCGGCCTGTTGGCGAAATAAACTTTATACTTTTGAGGCATGAATCAACAAGATCGAGCGTTAAAAGTAGCGGAATTTCTGCTCCAAATCGAAGCTATCAAACTCAATCCTGAAAATCCCTTTACATGGGCCTCAGGCCTGAGGTCTCCAATCTACTGCGACAATCGTAAGACGCTTTCTTATCCGGAAGTCAGAGCATTCATTCGGGATGCATTTGCTGCCACCATTCGTGAATCATTTCCGAATGCCGAAGTCATTGCCGGCGTTGCAACAGGGGGCGTTGCCATCGGAGCATTAGTAGCTGAAGCGCTCCATCTTCCTTTCATTTATGTACGAAGTGAAGCCAAAAAACACGGACTAGGCAATCAAGTGGAAGGTGTCCTGCAGGCAAACCAACGCGTAGTTGTGATAGAAGATTTAATTTCGACGGGTTCCAGCAGCCTGAAAGCGGTAGAAGCGCTGCGCGAAGCAAACGCCTCAATCGAAGGCATGGTGGCCATTTTCACTTACGGATTCCCTAAAGCATCAGAGCGATTTTCAGAGGCCCACTGCGCTGTTCAAACATTGAGCAACTACGATTTCCTGCTGCAACAGGCATCTAATTCAGGAAATATTTCTGCCGCACAACAAGAAACTTTAAGCCACTGGAAATCGAATCCGGAAGCTTGGAGCGAACAATTCACGGCAAGCCAAACTCACTAATCACAATCACACGATGACTCATATTGAAAGTCAACCGGCCCAGGTAAATGCAACTGCCGCAGAAGTATTCGCATTCCTAAGCGACATGACAAACATTGAAAAGCTATTACCGGCCGGAAAGTACAGTGACTGGAAAGCAGAAACAGGCATGTGCAGTTTTAAAATCCAAAACGCCTACACGATAGGACTGCGGATTAAAGAAAGTAAACCGAACGAAGAAATTACCTACGAAAGCACAACGGGATCTCCATTTCCATTTACGTTACAAGTTCAGTTGAAAGAAGCGGGAGCTCAAACCACAGGACAACTCATCTGTGATGCGCAGATAAATCCGTTTCTAGAAATGATGGTCAAAGCTCCCCTCAAAAATTTATTCGACTACATGGCAGGCCAACTTCCCTCAGCCATGGGTGTGTAATTAGGCTTGACCTTGCTTCCAACGCTTCCAAACAGCCTCTTGATTTTCGCTAATCTCCGTGGACTTCACACAGCGATATTTAGTAACCCAAGTAGCTCCATTCGATGCGGTTCTTACATTCACGCGTTTGCCTTTGCGCAATACCGTCAACTCCAAGTCCAAAGCATGCATGCGTAAAAGTTGCTGAATATTCTTATAGGGAGCAACTCCATTGACGGATACAATCTCGTCAGAATACCATAAACCGCTTTCATCGGCCGGCGAATTAGGCACAACAGCCATCACCACGACCTTCTGGTTACTCTCATCCAGTGAAATTCCTAGATGTGTTTCACTCCACTTAGAAGATGGCGCTTCCTGCAATTCAACTCCGACATACGAAAGAACTTTGCGAATCATGGGTAAATAATCCTGCCGCCCGGTCACATAAGAATTGAACATTTCCGAAAAATCAAAGTCGCTTCGCTCTCCTAGTAACGCGAGGTAGTCTTCACGTGTGTATCCTGCACTCTGTTTTCCGAATCGCTCATAAAAATTCTTCATCACAACATCAAGAGAATTTGTTCCCTTGCTTCCATGAAGCAGAATAAGATCGCACATCATGGCTATTAAAAAGCCCTCATTATAAATAGAAACCTTTCGCCAAGGAATACCTGCAACGTAACCGTCTAACCAAGTATCCCAACTGCTCTGGGCCACCGACAAATTGAAACGTCCATAATTGGCTGCATAATCTTGCACGTGATCCTGAATAACCACCAACCAATCTTCAGCCGACAATGATCCGCTTCGCCATAAAAGCGAATCTCCGTAATAGGTCGTCACTCCTTCATAAACATACCCTTGCTCCGAATAATTCTCTCGCGTAAAATCATAAGGAAGCATTTCAACAGGCCGAATGTTCTTTACGTTCCATGTATGGAATAACTCATGACAACTAATACCCAGTAAATCCAGATACAAACTTTCCTGCTGAAAATCAGCTGCAGGCCCCATGGTAATAACAGTGCTATTGCAATGCTCGACGCCATGCCTCAAGAAAAAAGGAACGAAGTGAAAAAGGAAGTGATACTCCTTGCAGGGAATATCCCCAAACATCCTCATCTGCTCTTGGGTGAACGCTGCGAAGTCTGCGAGAAGGCGTGACTCATTCAAACTAACATCGCCCTGAATCCATATGTGAAAAGGTACATTCTGCACCTCGTAGCTAAGGTGTCTCAGTGTCTTGCTAGCAATTAGCGGACAATCCGCCAATTCATCAAATGACGAAGCGAAAAGTCTATGCTCAGAAATTTTGCTCAATCCTGTAGCGACTTGATAGTCTGGCGGAACATTCAGTTGAATCTCATAGTTCACTTTGGCATTTTCCGGATCGAAGAAGAAACAATTCACCGGGTTTATGTAGAGCTGGTCTTCATCAAGAAAAGACGACCCCGCGTTTAATTCAGCAGCATAATATTGATAGGTGAGGAAAACAACATCAATACCATTGGTTTCAACGCGCCAATTATCTTTTGTTGTTTTGGAAAAACTCAAATCATTGCCTTCCTCATCAGTGGCTTTCCATGCGCGAATGTTCTTGGCAAAATTCCCCAACTCATATCTTCCGGGTCGCCACGAAGGCAACTGCAAGGAAACGGAACTTCTGCCGTGCGTCGGGAACTCTGCTTTGAAGCTGATAAAATGGCGATGAGGATGTTGCGTATTAATCGTGTACTTAATCATTTTCTCTTGCGTATAGCAGGTTCAATAGCAATTCCGGTAGCGGCGTCAGGAAGAGCAATTCCACACATCATGCTTACCGTAGGAGCAATATCGGTAATGCTCAAACGGCTATACGTTTCACCACACTCAACACCACACCCGAAGAAAATTGCAGGCACATGCGAATCGTACGCATAGGGTGATCCATGGGTAGTACCACTCATACCATATTCAATGTATCCGGGATCTAGTGTGTAAATGACATCACCTGATCGCTGCGCATCATACCCCTGCTGAATCATATTCTTGACAAGATCTCCGCCTCTTGACTGCATCAAATCGGAAGCTGTATATGCGCTCATCACTTCAGGAAAAGAAAGGCATAGCTGCGCTACTTCATTCTGAATTTCGCCTACGCTCAAGCGCTTCGATTGAATCAACTTCTGATTCAGAAAAACATTCTGATTGCTCTCGTTCAGCACCCAATCACCTTGGCCATAACGTTTAGCCAGTGTGTCCTCTAAAAAAAGCTCAAGCCGGTCGCTCTTCCAATAGCCTCCGATTGCTTTTCGCTTGGCTGTGTAACTGGGTGTAGGAGCTCCTCCATGATCGGCTGAAAGAAAGATGGTGTAGTTACTCTTACCCACTTGTTCATCCAAGAATACTAAGAATGATGCGAGTTCTTCATCCAAACGTAAATAGCAATCCTGGGTCTCCATAGCATGAATTCCGAATTGATGACCTATATAATCGGTAGATGAAAAACTCAAGCACAGCATGTCCGTGTATACATCAGCTCCCAATTTCTCTTGCTCAATTAATTCGCGAGCGAAATCAATCGTAAGGGTGTTTCCAAACGGCGTAGCCTTTAGCAATTCATAGTTTCCATTAGCAGACTTGAGAGACGCAAGATCATAAGGGAATGTTGGCTTGGTGGTACCCTTAAATGGCGTTTCGTGGGCATTGTTGTCGGCCTGACTTTCATCGTATACTGTTGCATCACGCAACAAACTCCAATTTTGAGACAAGTAACTATCCGCCAATTTTCGTTTATTGAATGCATTTACCCAATCGGGTAGAACACTCATGTACCAATCGCTGGTGGCCCACACTCCCTCTTCACCGCCAACAAACCAATAAGCAGCATCGGCAGTGCGCCCTGCAGGCAAAATGGCACCTCGATCCTTCATGGCTAATCCTATCACTTTTCCTCTGCCATTGGTTTGCAAACGCACCATATCACCAAGCGTAGAAGCAGTCAAGTAATGCGGTGACATTTGACCGGACTTCGAACCGGTGCCAATTCCTTTGGCTGTTGAATCGGAGGAACAATAGATCATCGTATTGCTCGCTCTGTCATACCAATCGTTTTGAATAATGCCATGATAGGCTGGCGTGGTTCCGGTAAAAATGGAGGCATGTCCGGGGCCTGTATACGTTGGCATGTAGTTAAAATGTAGGTTATGACACAAGAAACCATTATTCACCAAACGGCGAAAACCCCCGTCACCAAAGTCGTTCCAGTAGCGCAATAAATAGTCATAGCGCATTTGATCAACGGTTATTCCCACGATTAAACGCGGTGTAGCCTTCATGTTTTCAGCCTTTTTCTGGGCTTGAACGCGTGTCGGATGAATCGCACAAACCCACCATATCACGAGTAATGCGAGAGAATAATAGTAACTGGATTTCATTGGGCCTAAATTAAGATTGCACTTGGATTGAATGACCGGCAAGCTGAACTTTCAATGGTCATTTGTGCACCTAGGTACGTTGAAACCAATGAACAATGAAATAGAATAGCACAATACTGAGCAAAACGCTGATAAACATATAACTCAAGGCTAAGGTTGTGTGGCCGGTTTTTATCAATTGAACTGTTTCCATACTGAAAGTGGAAAACGTGCTTAACCCACCACAAAAACCAATGGCGGACAACTGCCACATCAGTTCATTTCCCTCTTTCATGTGCGATGAAAAAAGCCATCCAATAATGACTGCGGCAAGGGCATTAGCAACTAAAGTCGCCCATGGAAAAAAACCCCCGACAGGCGCAATCAAGAATCCCAAAGCAAATCGCACTAGCGAACCCAAACCACCGCCAACAAAAACTGCTAACCACTTCATTTCACTTCCTCCCGTTTCTCAAATTTGCGATACACCCAGTGCATGAATAGTGCAGCACAGCAGCCATAAGCAAACCCTGCCAATACATCAATCGGATAATGCACTCCCAGATAAATTCTGCTATATCCAATCAGCAAAACCCAAGCAACAAGGCCAACGTGAATCCATCTTTCAAGAGGTGCAGCAAGCAAACCAAAGAAAAGAGCAACCCCGGCGAAATTGCTGGCATGATTCGAGAAAAAACCATAGCGCCCTCCGCGATAATAACTACCCATCTCGTCCTTGACCATGTGCACAAGTGCTTGCAGTTCCGGATTGTGTGTGGGACGCAATCGCATTACAGTTTCCTTAACCATTTTGACAGCAACAAAGTCTGTCAAAAAAAGTAAACAAGCCATGCATACAAGTGCGACTACTGCATTGAGTTTAGACTTTCTTCTTAAGAGCACAAAGACCATCCATGCATATACAGGAAGCCACGTCCACATCTTGCTCACATACCACATCACAACGTCGCACGTAGCGCAATGACAGCCATTGAGCCATAGAAATAAATCCTCGTCAAACCGCTTAATCGCGTCTATCATTTGAGGACAAACTAATTGTAAATGGAATCAATCTCCGCCTTCCAATTCAAACAAATTTGCTTTCGCTTCAGCTTAAGAGTAGGTGTGATTTCAGCATCATCAATTGTAAAAGCACGTGGTAAGAGACGAAAAGCCTTCAACTGCTCCCAATTACCAAAACGCCCATTGATCCGATTTATCTCCTCTTCGACCAGTTTTAAGACGCGCACATCTCTGAGCCATTTCAATTCCTGATCAACAGCTACGCCCTCACGTTCTGCCCATGCCTTGAGCGCAACAAACTCAGGCACAATAAGCGCTGCGGGGAATTTCTGTCCATCACCGATAACGATAATTTGCTCGATGTATATGCTCTCCTTCATAGCATTTTCCAGCACCTGTGGTGCTACGTACTTCCCCCCGGAAGTTTTGAAAAGCTCCTTCTTGCGATCGGTAATGCGAAGAAAACCATCCTGGATTTCACCGATATCACCGGTAGCAAACCAGCCATCTTTAAGGACTTCTGCTGTTTTCTCCGGTTCACGATAATAGCCAATCATCACATTAGGGCCTTTGCATAAAATCTCTCCATCCTCTGCAATACGCACCTCCACGTCGGCAATCACTTTGCCCACTGATCCCGGACGAAGCATGTGTGGCTTGCGCAGCGTATTCACCGAAATAACCGGCGATGTTTCAGTCAATCCATATCCTTCTAATACAGGTATTCCAGCGCCATTAAAAAACTTAGCCAGTCGTGTTTGCAGCGCAGCACTGCCGGAAGCCACTGCGCGAATCTCGGTTAAACCCAATGCAGCCTTCACTTTGCTAAAAACAAGTTTGCGAGCAACACTCAACTGAAACTCATACCATGCGCCATTAGCTCCATCGGGTTCCCATTGCAAAGCGAGATCATGAGCCCATGAAAATAGTTTTTTCTTGATGCCTGTATTGGCCATTCCCTTCTGATAAATACCATCATAAAACTTTTCAAATAGGCGTGGTACACCGGTGAAGATATGAGGTCGCGCTACAGCAAGATCATCCTTTATCGTATCCATACCTCCCAAATACATATGAATACCATTGGCTATATACATGTAGTGCAGCATTCGCTCATAGATGTGCGATACCGGTAAAAAACTCAAGCAATGACTCTTGCCCTTTTCCAATATGGGTAAACGCTCCTCACAATTAATGGCATTACTGGAAATGTTACGATGACTGAGCATTACCCCCTTGGGCAATCCGGTTGTGCCTGAAGTATAGATAATCGTGGCCAAATCATCTTCCTTTACGTCTTTACTCAACCGCTCCACTTCCGAAGATTGGATGGAATTACCGGCGGCAAAAAGCTCAGACCAGTGGAGCGCTCCTGCTACAGAATCAAAGGTGTACACCTCCAAAAGTGACGCACACTTAGGTTGAATCGATTTAATTTTTCGAAATAATTCCTCGTTGGAAACGAAACAATAACGAGCCTCGGCATGATTCAAAATATACTCGCAGTCATCGGGAGTCATCGTCGGATAAATAGGGACATCCACAGCCCCAATTTGCATGATGGCATGGTCCATTATATCCCACTCATGACGATTAGCATGTGTAATGAGCGCCACGCGATCGCCAGGTTTTATTCCTAGCGCTAGCAAGCCTCTGCTAGCCTTATTCATTTGGTCTATAAAATCGCGAGTTGAAATACTGACCCATTCAGAGCCTGACTTGGAAGTAATCATCCGCTCCAGCGGATATTGCTCTTGCTGGTAGTAGACAAAATCAAACAGTCGCTTGGGTGAAATCATGAGGTATTCGTTTTGGGTAAAATTATTGAAGGCGCTGCAAAAATTCTACGCTTCCGTCAAATTCAGTCAATCGTCCTATTTTCGCGGTCAAATTTCGAGCTATGAAAAAAATCGCCGTGGTAGGTGCAGGTCAAATGGGCAATGGCATCGCACACGTTTTTGCACAAACCGGTTATCCGGTTAACCTTATTGATGTCAAGCAAGAAGCATTAGATAAGGCGCTTGCCACCATCAGCAAAAACCTAGATCGTCAAATTGCCAAAGGTTCCCTCACAGAAGAGTTGAAGGCAGCTACCCTTGCCAACATAAACCTTTGCACTGATATGGCTTCTGCCTGCTCCGACCGCGATTTGATTATCGAAGCAGCGACAGAAAATATCGATCTGAAACTGAAAATTTTCGGACAGCTAGACTCCTTCGCCCCGGCCAATTGCATACTCGCTACGAATACTTCATCTATTTCCATCACGCAAATCGCAGCGGCAACGCAACGCCCTCAGTTGGTAATCGGCATGCATTTCATGAATCCGGTTCCGGTGATGAAACTGGTAGAAGTGATTCGTGGATATTCCACGACCGACGAAGTATCGCAACAAGTAACAGAACTATCAAAAGCAATTGGAAAAATTCCGGTAACCGTCAATGACTATCCGGGTTTTGTAGCCAATAAGATTCTGATGCCGATGATCAACGAAGCCATATGCACCCTGTACGAAGGAACAGCAGGCGTGGAAGAAATTGATACAATCATGAAACTCGGAATGGCTCATCCGATGGGGCCGCTTCGACTCGCCGACTTCATTGGACTCGACACATGTCTTTCTATTCTGCGCGTGCTACACGACGGCTTCGGCAACCCCAAGTACGCTCCATGCCCGCTATTAGTAAACATGGTTATGGCAGGTAAACTGGGCGACAAAAAAGGCGAAGGATTCTACAATTATGCTGACCCTAAGAACCCGGTTGTTTCATCGGCCTTCCTCTAAAAATCACTGCTACTCACCGCTTTCTTCGTTCGATTCCGGTTCTGCAAAATCGAGCATGTTTTTGGCCTGAAGAATATTGTACCAGCTGAGTAGCTTGCGGATATCTGATTCGTAAACCCGCTCTTCGTCATAATCGGGAAGAATTTTCTTCATAGCATCGCGAAGCACCTTACCGTCACTCTTAGAATCGGGAGCCGGACCACCTTCATAGGCGGCTTTGGCCTTCAAGAAAATCTCGCGCAACGGAACATCCTCTTCGTAAGTAAACATGGTAATGTCGCCCAAAGCACTCACCTTCTGAGTAGGGTGCACCGGCAGGCGTTTGCCATCTATCAAGGACTCTACGATAATAGTAGCGCGGCCGCCTGTAATCAACTTGTAAATGCCAGGCTTACCGGAAACAGAAAGAATTTTCTCCAACTCAGTCTTCATAAAAAGAAATCAAAATTTGGCGGCAAATATCGTAGAAGAGTATGGAAGAAACATGGTTACCTTGGTTTTGTGCATAAACTCTAGGCCCCGGCAAACGGAATGTCATTCAACCATTGAATTGCAGCTTGTTCCGAGTCTATAAAACAACACGAAGTATGAAGACCGTTGGTTACAAGCACAAAATCAACACCGAGCGCACGATTGTAATTGACGGCTTGATCAAGCACCGCTTGACTGATGGCTACCTCAGGAGCCTTGCATTCTGCCAACAACAGAGGCTTCATAGTTGAGGTGTATAAAACCACATCCGGTCTGCGGTTGAGACCGTTAAATTGCACACTCTTCTCTACCGCCATTAGCGATTCCGACCAGCCGCGATGATCGCGCAGAAAGTGAATCAAATGCTGGCGCACCCATTCTTCCGGCGTTAGCGCAACCCATTTTTTGCGCACCACATCCCAAACCTGCAGTGCGTCACTCAGGTTTCGCAAACGCAAATCAGGTTGAGGGAATTGAAGCTTCTGCACGTTTCGGTTTACTTTTGACGATGAAGTATATTGCTTCAGCAAAGAAACAAAGAACACCGCGAGATGGAATCGAAAGAAGAAATCGTTAAAAACTGGCTACCTCGATACACGGGAGCGACACTCGAACAATTTGGCAGCTATATTCTACTTACCAACTTTGATGGCTACCTGCAGAAGTTTGCCGAATGGCACAACGTAGAAATCATTGGCCGAGGCAAAGCCATGCCGATGGCAACTGCCGATGGCATCACCATGATCAACTTCAGCATGGGTAGTGCTAATGCAGCTACTATAATGGATCTTCTCGGTGCTATCATGCCCAAGGCTGTCCTATTTCTAGGAAAGTGTGGTGGCTTGAAAAAGAAAAACCAACTCGGAGATTTTGTACTTCCCATCGCTGCCATTCGCGGAGAAGGTACCAGCAACGACTACTTTCCTGCCGAAGTTCCGGCCATGCCGGCGTTCACACTGCAGCGCGCAGTGTCATCCACCATTCGCGATTTCTCGTTGGATTATTGGACGGGCACCGTATACACAACCAACCGCCGGGTATGGGAACACGATATTCAATTCAAAGAATACTTGCGCCGCATTCGCGCCATGGCTATCGATATGGAAACAGCTACACTTTTCATGGTTGGATTTGCCAATAAGATTCCTACAGGCGCTTTATTGTTAGTAAGCGACCAGCCCATGATTCCACAAGGGGTAAAAACCAGCGAAAGCGATCAAAAAATCACCAGCAACTTCGTCGATAAACATATTCAAGTGGGAATTGCCGCTTTGAAAGAAATCCGAGACGAAGGACAATCTGTGCGTCACCTGCGCTGGGATTAACTTCACTATTTCACCGCGTCACCGTTTCACCAAACCATGGAACATCTCCGCATTCTTCGCGACATAGAACTCAAAAACTTCAAGCCCATCTATTTCCTGATGGGTGAAGAGCCCTACTTTATTGATGTAGTTACGGAGTACGTTGAAAACAATGTACTGGATGAAGCAAGCAAAGCCTTTGGGCAAACAATTGTTTATGGGCGCGATGTATCCATGGAGCAAGTCATGTCGCTTGCCAAAAGTTTTCCCATGATGGGCGACAAGCAAGTCGTGATAGTGAAAGAGGCTCAAGACATGAAAGAATGGAAGAGCAGAAAGAAAGAAGACGACGACGAAGACATGAAACACCTGCTGCACTATTTGCAGCAACCCACACCTTCCACGTTACTGGTATTCAATTACAAAAACAAAACACTCGACAAGCGCAAGAAAGTTTACAAGCAACTCGAGAAAATTGGGGTTGTCTTCGACTCGCAGAAAATTAAAGATTATAAGCTACCGGAGTGGATAGAAAACTATGTGAAATCGCGTGGATTCAAAATAAACGGGGGAGCAGCGCAACTCCTGGCAGAGTATCTGGGCACCGATTTAAGTAAGGTTGTCAACGCGGTGAATAAACTGGCCATCATTCTGCCTGCGGGAAGTGAAATCAATGGCCAGCACATCGAGCAGAATATTGGCATTAGCAAAGACTACAACGTGTGGGAATTGCAAAAAGCATTAGGTCAAAAAGATGTCATGAAGGCCAATCGCATCATCCATTATTTCGAGGCTAACCCGAAATCGAATCCCATTCAAATGGTGCTTCCCTCACTCTATAACTACTTCGCGAAACTGGCAGCCTATATTTCCATACCCGATAAGCGCAATGCTGCGGCAGAGCTCGGCATGACCACCTGGGCACTCAACGACTACAAAGAAGCATCGACGAAATTCAATGCTCAAAAAGTCGAGCGCATCATTGGTTACATCCGAGATACAGATAAAAAATCGAAAGGAGTTAACAATGCTTCTGCCGATGATGGCGATTTAATGAAAGAGCTCGTCTTTAAAATTCTGCATTAGGCGGAAAAGCAACTTTCGATATTCGAATAGCATCACCCATTCGAATTACCCCTTGATTAGCAATTACGTTTTGACCGAACATGATTTTATTTTTCATGGTCCGGTATTTTGCAAGCGTTCGAAGGGGCTCCCTTCCCGCCACTCCCGAAGATTGATCCACCGTGGTCATCACACAACGAGAGCAAAGTTTCACTCCACGAGCTTCTACCTCTCCCATCATAAACTCAGACCAGGAATCTTCCACATGTGGCTCATCCGTTGAGACAATAATATTGGGGCGGAACCGATTCCATTCCATTTCAGTCTGGGCGTCATCACGCAATCTTCGGTTCAACTCAAGCAATGATGCCGATCCAATAAGTAATAATGGATAGGCATCCGAAAAGGAAGTCAATTGACCATCACCGGCATAGGTCTGATCCGCCTGTCGATGCGACTCATCGGGCATATAAACTAACCGACACGGCATATCCAATTCCCGACTGAAATACAGATTTATTTCTGGTTCTGCTTCTATGGCCGAAACAGTATCCGACCAAACCGTAACTAAAACTTGCTTTCCTTGCGCTAGCGATAATGGTAATCGAACGCTTTCGCCCATCCTTCCCTTAATTTCAAACCCTTCATTGGCAGGAGCAACGCCCAATAGGCAGAGTCGAGGCCATTCACGTTGAGAAATAAAACGACCCTCATTATCAACCAGCATCCATCGCCTGTCACCTCGTGCACCTCTGTCTGTTAGGACAAGCGAATCACAAGCAATGCCGGCCAACGACTTGACAGGATAGATGAATGTTTGCTGAATAGTTGAGGTCATAAGAATGTCAAATCGACGCCCGAAGGTAAGGAGGCGGCTATCACCTGTACATTTGCACCGCATGAAAATCGAGAATGACCTTATACTGCGTGCTGCCCGTGGCGAAGAAACCGAGCGCGTGCCCGTTTGGGTGATGCGCCAGGCCGGGCGTGTTTTATCTGAATACCGGGCTACAAGAGCTCAAGCCGGTAGTTTCAAGAATTTACTGATGAATCCGCAGCTGGCCGCAGAAGTGACTATTCAGCCCGTTGATATTCTCGGCGTTGATGCTGCTATACTCTTCAGCGATATTCTCGTAATACCGGAGGCCATGGGGCTTCCCTATCGCATGGATGAGGGAAAGGGTCCTTCCTTCGAGAATACCATTCAATCGCAGGCTGATGTGGACAAACTTTCCACAGAACACGTATTAGACAATTTGAAATACGTGTTCGATGCAATTACGACCATTAAGCGCGACCTCCATAACCGCGTTCCTCTTATTGGCTTCGCCGGCGCTCCTTGGACTATTTTCTGTTACATGGTGGAAGGACATGGTTCAAAGACTTTCTCCTTGTCGCGAGCTATGCTGTCGAGAAATCCGGAACTGGCACACTGCTTGCTTCGCAAAATTACGGACGCAACGATTGTCTATTTGAAACAGCAGATAGCATGCGGTTGCAACATGGTCCAGCTGTTCGACAGCTGGGCTGGAATACTCAATAAAGACACGTACAACACTTTCGCATTGCCCTATATCGAAGAAATATGCAAGGCTATTGATACAGTTCCGATGACTGTATTTGCCAAAGGTGCTTTCTTTTCATTAGAAGAAATGGGGCATTTACCTTGTCGAACACTGGGTATCGACTGGCATACTTCACCCGAATTTGCTCGCCGAATGGCCGGACCCGACAAAACGCTTCAGGGTAATTTAGATCCGGCTGTCCTCTATGGGTCAGAAGAATTCATTATTTCCGAAACAAAACGAATGCTTGACCAATTCGGGTCTCATAAGTATATTGCCAACCTTGGGCACGGAGTTTATCCGGACATTGACCACATGAAGCTCAAGCTTTTTATTCAAACCGTACAAGCACATCAATTCAACCGATCATGAAACAATACAGTTTATTTATCCTGCTACTCGTTTTCTGCGGAAGCATTTCAGCTCAGCAAAAAAAGCCGACAACAACTTCGAAATCTTCTACAGCAAAAAGCACAACCGCGAAAGAAGAACCGGTGGCAGAGGCACCCGCGGCACCTAGCAATCTTGTCATGGACCCTAGTTTTGAGCTCGACGACGTAAAGTTGCTCAAGACATACGGTCAGTTGCCGCTCATGTTGAAAAACTGGGGCTCGCCCAATGAGGCCAAAGCCGATCTGTTTAACAACATGGCCAAAGCCACGAAAGTAGCTATTCCAAAAAATGATTTGGGAACAGAAGAGGCCTACGAAGGCAGTGGTTATGCCGGATTCAGAGCATTCACCAAAGACCCTAAAAAAACGCGCACCTATCTGCAAGCCAAGTTGAGCAGAAAACTCACTAAAGACAAAATGTATTGTGTGAAGTTCAACGTAAGCTTATCGGATTTGAGCAAATGGGGCACGAATAACATTGGTATGTTCTTGAGCGATCGAAAAGTTCAAAATGCCAACACAAATGCACTTACGTTCATTCCTCAAATAACGGAAAAATCCAATGCTCCTCTCGTTACCATGAGTGGTTGGGAAACCATTTGCGGTACTTTCCTTTCCACCGGAAAGGAAGAATACTTCATTATCGGTTGCTTCGGCGAAGAAGATAATATCAAGTTGGAAAAAGTGATTAAACCGGCCACGCAGGAGGGAATGATTATGGCTGATGCGTATTACTACATCGATAACGTAGAGGTGATTGAAATCGAATCAGTGGATGGTTGTTTTTGCGGAAAAACAGAAGACCGTGACCCCGATTTGATTTACAGCCGTTCATCCGCCAAGAACATCGATATGAAACCTACCGAGGTTATCAATGCAACTTCGATTTGGTTCTCCTATTTATCGGTGGAAATCCCTGCCATGTTCGAGGCAGAATTGCAGGAAGTTGCAAAACTGATGCAAGACAATCCGGCTATGAAGATTGAACTCACCGGGCACACTGACAACGATGAACAGAACGAAACCAAAACAAAGAAGATTTATGTTGGCCTGGCGCAGAGACGCGCTGAGGCTATAAAACAATTCCTCACGGATAATGGAGTTTCGGCAGCCAATATTTCAGTTGTTGGTAAAGACAATACCACCCCTGCAACAGATAAGACGACTCCGATGGGCAAAGCTCAAAACCGAAGAGTGGTATTCAAAGTAAAATAGTTAGAACATCATACTTTCAAAAAAGGCCTGCGGTTGCAGGCCTTTTTTTGTTCACAGCAACCTCCTTATAACGCTCCCGAGCAGGTTCGAAATAATGCCGGTAATTTTCAGTTATTCGTTACGATGAACAAGAGTTGGCCTGTCATCATTCTTCTCCTCTTTGCTGCGATTTCACTTCGCGCACAAAACCTCGTTAGCAATGGCAGCTTCGAGACAAAATCCTATTGCCCAAGTAATTTCAACCAACAAAGCCTCAATACGATAGCTGGCTGGTGGCAAGCGACCGACGGCACTCCCGATTATTTTCACTCGTGCAGCGATAAAGTAGGAGTTCCTAATAATGTTTTCGGACAACAGGCGGCCAAGGATGGAGAGGGCTACACCGGCCTGGTTACATTCAGCGTCGGAAACAAGCGTAACTACCGCGAATACCTTCAAACCAAACTAACGCGAGCCTTGGTGGCAGGAGAAATGGTTTGCATCGAAATGTATGTGAGCGCAGCTGACTATTGCAACTACGTAACAGATGGCATTGGAATATTGCTTTCGGAAAAAAAAGCAGAAAGTAATCTGCAAACAGAACTTGCTTTCTCTGCCACGATGAGTAACCCTCGTTTAAATATGCTTGACGAGAGCAATGCGTGGCAACTGCTCTCCGATATATACGTAGCGAAAGGAGGGGAAGAATACCTGACCATTGGCAACTTCAAGGCCGACAAAGAACTAAAAGTAATTCGGCGCACAGAAGACATGAGCGATAAGGGTTACGGCACCTGGTCATACATGTACATCGACGATGTGAAAGTGCGTCCCGTGCAGCGAAAACTTGAATGCAGTTGCGAAAACGAATATCTCGCGAGCATAGCGGTTGACCCTCCATTAGAATTGAGTGAATACAAAAAAATACAACTCGATGCGATCCTGTTTGACTTTGATGCGGATGCGCTAACCGATGAAGCCCTCATTCAACTGGAGGACGTATATGCTCTCTTGAAAAAGAACCGCGCTATGTATATGGAAATTTCGGGACATACAGATGTAGTTGGTCCCGACGGCTACAACCTGGGCTTGTCCAAACGCCGTGCGCAGCGTGTCATCGACCACCTCATAGCCAAGGGAATCGACTCCAACCGTCTTCAACTTACCTTTTTTGGAAAACAACAACCCATCGCAAACAACGAAACAGATGATGGTCGTCATCAAAACAGAAGAGTGGAGTTTCAAATTCTAGAAAGAAAATTTGAATTGATACAGTAAGGTTAGCCCTGGTTAATCTGTTCCCAGATGACATCCTTCAATCGATCGATATTCATACCCGTAACAGCCGAAATAAAAATGGATGGAATTCCATCCGGAAGGCTGGGCTTCATTTGCTCAATCATTAATTCGTCCAGCATATCACACTTTGTAATAGCAAGTAGACGCTTCTTGTGAAGCAACTCAGGGTTATATTTCTTCAACTCGTTAACGAGAATGTCATACTCAGCTCGAATGTCCTTGGCATCACATGCAATCATAAAAAGCAATGTCGAGTTGCGTTCAATGTGCCTTAAGAAACGATGTCCTAAACCTCGTCCCTCAGCTGCGCCTTCTATAATACCGGGTATATCCGCCATCACAAAAGAGCGATCTCCGCGATAACGCACCATGCCCAAATTAGGAACCAGGGTCGTAAATGGATAGTCTGCTATTTCGGGTTTGGCGGCGCTCACAACAGAAAGCAACGTGGACTTTCCGGCATTGGGAAATCCGACCAAACCAACATCAGCGAGGACCTTCAACTCCAGAATTTTCCACTCTTCCTTTCCGGGCTCACCCGGCTGAGCATAATCAGGGGCTTGATTAGTCGATGTTTTGAAATGATCATTGCCTAAACCGCCACGACCACCGCTAACAAGAACAAACTCCTGTCCTTCTTCCGTGATTTCAAATTCGAGTCTGCCAGTTTCAAAATCACGCGCTACGGTTCCCAGAGGCACTTCCAAAATTTCGTCATGACCTTGGGCGCCTGTCCGCTTAGCACCCGCTCCCGATTCACCATCTTCGGCAATTACATGTTTACGGTACTTTAGGTGGAGCAACGTCCAGACATCTTTACTCCCACGAACAATTATATGACCCCCGCGACCGCCATCACCGCCATCAGGCCCACCTTTGGGCACAAACTTCTCACGTCGAAAATGACGGCTGCCCGCTCCACCTTTGCCCGAGCGGCAGCAAATCTTTACATAATCGACAAAGTTGGATTCAGCCATAAGGATATTTGATTCTCTTTACTATTGGACAAAAGCGTCCAATTCGGCGCACAAGCGACCGGTAATTTCTTCCACAGTACCGACACCCTTCACGCCGCGGTATTTTCCAATAGCTTGATAATATCCGGCTACGGGAGCAGTTTCGCGGTTGTAGACGGCGATGCGATTTCGCACAATCGATTCATCCGCATCATCTGCGCGGCCACTAGTGGAGGCTCTATTCAATAGACGTTTTATTAGTTCTTCTTCGTCCACCTCCAAAGCAAGCATGCATGTGATGGAGGTATTGCGCGTATTCAAAAAACGATCGAGTGCCTCTGCCTGCGCAGAGGTGCGAGGGAAACCGTCGAAAATGAACCCTTTCGCGTCTTGGTGCTTTACCACTTCACTTTCCAACATTGAAATTGTCAAGCTGTCCGGCACCAACTCTCCTTTGTCCATAAACGCTTTGGCTTGTTGCCCCAATTCCGTCGCGCTCTTGATGTTGTAACGGAAAATGTCGCCGGTGCTGAGATGCACAAGGCCGTATCGCTGCAAAAGTATTTCGGACTGGGTGCCTTTGCCGGCACCGGGAGGACCAAATAACACGACGTTGAGCATTCGGGGAGTAGTTTGATTGGCTGCAAAAATAACGCGAATAGCGGACGACCGCACGCACAAATAAAGACAGGTGAGTCATTCAAGAAAAACATTGAATTTTTTTCAATCTCATTCTACCTTCGCATTCCAATTTTTATAAAAATGAATTTTGACGTTATCGTACTCGGAAGTGGTCCCGGTGGTTATGTTGCCGCCATCAGAGCTTCCCAACTTGGATTAAAAACGGCCATTATCGAGCGAGAAGCGCTTGGAGGAATTTGCCTAAACTGGGGCTGTATTCCAACCAAAGCGCTCCTAAAAAGCGCATCGGTCTTTGAATATATCAACCACGCAAAAGACTTCGGAATTGAAGTCGGCGCACCCAAAGCCGATTTTGGAGCCGTTGTAAAACGCAGCCGTGGCGTTGCTGAAGGCATGAGCAAAGGAGTTCAGTTCCTCATGAAGAAAAACAAAATTGAGGTAATCATGGGATCCGGAAAATTAAAGTCCGGTAAAAAAGTAAGTGTTACTGCTGCAGATGGAAAGGTATCCGAGTATTCAGCCGGACATATCATCATCGCAACAGGCGGCCGCTCACGCGAGCTTCCTGCTCTCAAACAAGACGGCAAAAAAATTATCGGATATCGCGAGGCCATGGTTATGCCTTCGCAACCGAAGAGCATGGTCATTGTTGGAAGCGGTGCTATCGGATCTGAGTTTGCCTACTTCTATGCCGCAATGGGCACTAAAGTCACACTCGTTGAATTCATGCAAAACATTGTGCCTGTTGAAGATGATGACGTTTCGAAAGCATTGGCTAAGTCATTCAAAGGAATGGGCATTGATGTGCTAACAGGAACCGAAGTAACGAAAGTAGACACCACCGGTGCGGGTTGCAAAGTGACATTGAAAGATGCAGCAGGAGAAAAGCAAATAGATTGCGACGTAGTGCTTTCAGCCGCAGGAGTAGTTGCCAACCTGGAAAATATCGGTTTAGAAGATGTTGGCATCATTACCGATAAAGGAAAAATTATAGTAGACAAATTCTACAAGACTAACATACCCGGCTACTATGCCATTGGCGACTGCACTCCGGGCCAAGCTTTGGCCCACGTGGCTAGCGCAGAAGGAATCATCTGCGTGGAGCAAATTGCAGGACACCACCCACAAGCACTTGACTACGGCAATATTCCCGGTTGTACCTATTGCTCTCCGGAAATTGCTTCGGTTGGGTTGACTGAGCGTGCTTGCAAGGAAAAGGGATTAGACGTTAAAATCGGCAAGTTTCCATTCTCCGCTTCCGGCAAAGCGAGTGCTTCTGGTCATAAAGACGGTTTCGTGAAATTGATCTTCGATGCGAAGTATGGAGAATTACTCGGTGCTCACATGATCGGTTACAACGTGACCGAAATGATTGCTGAATGTGTTGCCTTGCGCAAACTTGAAACTACCGGAGAGGAGCTTATTAAAACAGTTCACCCTCACCCAACCATGAGCGAAGCTATCATGGAAGCTGCTGCCGCAGCATACGGTGAGGTTATTCACTTGTAATCTTAGTTCTCGGGAAAACCGTCGCTCACCCAGCATTGAATCATATTGATTTGGTCTTGGGTGAGCGATGATCCTTCGGGCATTGTCTGATTCACAAGCACCTCACGGCGAAAATCCCCTCCCTGCAAATCAGGTAGTAAACCATTGTATGTGCTATAATTCGGATGACAATTGGATGTTGCACATCGAGCATCGATGATGCTTTTCACTTCTGATTGATAAGTTGGATGTGAACCATCACAAGTTGGAGTTAGCTTCCCTGATTCCTTATCCTTTTTGCAGGATATGGTCATAACAATGCCAACAGCAACGAATAGTATCTTCTTGATCATGGTGGACATATGAAAAAAGCCCGTTAAAACGGGCTTTTAAATTTTTATCAGGATCAATTTTCTGCGACCTCTTTCTTTTTGCGGCCACGTTTGGGTTGCTCCTGATCTACCCATTTGTCGTTTTTATGTTCTCCCATTACTACTACTTCCTTTTCGGGGAAAACACCATATCGCTGGGCAATTAGCATCATACCTTCACGTGTGGGGCTGTACATCATCACTGGGGTAGCCATACCCTTGTTTTTCACACCCACATAGAACCCATTCTTTAAACGAGCGGGTTTGGTTGCCGGTCTGCCGGCTGACTTTTTTCCGTTCATGGGCGCAAGATACGCCCGGACGGGGCTATCACATTCTTAAAAAATCAATAAAATTTGAATCGCATTAGAATTAGTCCGTACCCGACTGAAAATCAATGACTAGTATGAAAAAAAACAATGCCCAATACAGGAGTTTGATTATAAGGCAATTACAGGTTCCAGGCATACTGACTTCACCTTCTCAAGCGCAAAGTCAACCTCGTCCTTGGTATTTAACCTACTGAAAGAGAAACGAATACTGGCACAGCCCGGTTTTAGCGCCCCAATAGCAGTTAGTACATGCGAACCCTTAGTGGCTCCGCTGCTGCATGCACTCCCACCACTACAAGCAACCCCTTCTAAATCAAGCAGAAAGAGCATCATATCCGAATTGGACGTGGGTGGCATGGTCGTACTCAGCACTGTATACAAACTATCAACATTTCGTGAATTACCATTAAATAGTATTCCGGGAATCGATGACTCCAATTCAGCGGCCATGTAGTGCTTCAAACCTGAAATGTGCGCTAAGTGTTCAGACAATTCGGAATAGCTGAGCTCAAGAGCCTTGGTCATTCCGACAATTCCACTGATATTTTCAGTTCCTCCCCTTACACCTCTTTCCTGCCCGCCGCCCGTGATATCAGGGTTAATCTTGATCTTTTTGTTTACATAGATGAATCCTACACCCTTTGGCCCATGAAACTTATGGGCCGATGCATTCAAAAAATGAATGGACAAATTTTGCAGATCAAAAGGATAATGACCCATTGTTTGAACGGTATCACTATGTAAAATGGCACCATATTTCTCACAAAGTTCGCTAACCGTTTTTAGCGGAAGCAGATTGGCAATTTCATTATTACCATGCATCAGCGTAACGAAGGACTTTTCATGATGAGCGAGCAAGTTCTCCAAATCATTCAAATCCACATCGCCGTTGCTATCCAATTTCACCAGACTCAATTTCAGACCCTGTTGCTTCGACATGACCTCGGCCGTTTTGATGACGGCGCTGTGCTCAATTGCGGACGTGATGATATGCTTGCAGCCCAGATCGTGAATAGCAGCGTGCATGGCCAAATTGTCTGCTTCTGTTCCTCCGCTTGTAAAGATAATTTCCGCCGGTGTACAATTCAATAGTCGAGCAATGGTGCGTCGCGATTGCTCCAGGGCTGATTTAGTTTTGCGTCCGAATGCGTGCGGCGAAGAAGGGTTGCCAAAGAACTCTGTCAAATAGGGCAACATAGCTTGGGCAACTTCAGGCAGAACCGGAGTGGTTGCAGCGTTATCAAGATACACATTCATGTCAATTGGTGTCGAAAGGACATTGCTTTCGAATTTCAAATTTCCGAAAAAAACTGCAAGAACGTATACGCAGCAATTAAATTCCTGCCACTTCCTTGACAGTCCGTATAACTTCCATGGCCAAGGCGTCCGCTTTTTCGCGATTGGTATGTTCAGCTATTACCCGAACAATGGGCTCTGTGTTGCTTTTTCGGAGATGTACCCAGCCATCTTCAAAATCGAATTTCACCCCATCAATTGTATTGACATCTGCTTGGGGATACATGGTTTGCACTTTTCCCAGAATAGCATCGACGTCCATTCCATCGCGTAATTCAATCTTATTCTTGGATATTTCATAGCGCGGATAGCTATCGCGGAGAGCGGTCATAGCCAATTTCTTTTTGGCGAAATGAGTGAGAAACAATGCAAGACCCGCAAGAGCATCACGACCATAATGAGTTTCCGGATATATGATTCCGCCATTTCCCTCACCTCCTATGGTGGCATTGGTCTGCTTCATCGCAGCTACCACATTCACTTCACCGACAGCTGCTGCCGTATAACTTCCGCCGTGCAGTGCCGTAACATCGCGCAACGCTCTTGTACTCGACAAATTCGATACGGTGTTACCCGGATTCCGGGATAGCACATAGTCGGCGACAGCTACCAAAGTGTATTCTTCCCCGAACACACTACCATCCTCACAAACAAAAGCCAGACGATCTACATCGGGGTCCACTATAATACCCATATGGCATTGTTTCTCCTGCACCAATTTTGACAAATCCGTGAGATGCTCAGGCAAGGGTTCCGGATTATGCGGAAAGTGCCCATTGGGTTCGCAATAAATGGTCTCGATTCGTTGCACACCAAGCGCTCTGAGCAGTGCCGGGACATACACCCCGCCACTACTATTTACCGCGTCCACAGCAACATGCAAGTTCGCTGCTTCAATGGCGACTTTATCAACCAACTTCAATTGAAGAATGTGGTCAATGTGATAATCCAAGTAGTTGTTTTCGCTAATGGTCCCAAGAGCATGGACATCGGCAAATGACACTTCGCCAGATGATGCCAGTCGGAGAACCTCAGCGCCTTCCTCAGCAGAAATGAACTCACCCTTTTCATTGAGAAGCTTAAGTGCATTCCATTGAATGGGGTTATGACTTGCCGTCAGAATAATACCCGCATGCGCATTTTCTTTCGGAACCGCAATTTCAACGGTTGGTGTCGTACTTAAGCCTACATCGATTACGTCGGCCCCCATTCCAACCAAGGTATTACAGACCAGAGAATTGATCATGCTGCCACTGATACGTGCGTCACGACCAACCACCACCTTAATTTTTGCAGCTTTGTTTTTCCGCTGAATCAGTGCGCAGAAAGCCGCCGTGAATTTCACGACATCAATAGGAGTTAGGCCTTCATTTTCGGGCCCACCAATAGTTCCCCGAATACCCGAAATAGATTTAATTAGAGTCACCTGAATTTGAGATTTATGAAGCGCAAAATAAGCCCTTAAGAATGGAAGTAAGACGCAATTCTTTCAACACTACCTTTGCTTCCGTTCATGAATTATTTAGCCCATTCCTTTCTTTCTTTTTCGAGCGAACCCATTTTGTTTGGGCAGTTCATTGCAGATGACATCAAAGGAAATAAATGGCAACTCCTGGATAAAGAGGTGCAGAAAGGTGTGCTTCTTCATCGCTTTATTGACGATTACACGGATACCCACCCTCTTTTGTTAGACTTAAAAAAGAAAATGCATCCTAGCCTGGGGAAATTCTCCGGGGTGGTTCTAGACGTGTTGTTCGACCATGTCCTTTCCCTGAAGTGGCATAACTACTCAGAACACCATCGCGAAAGCTGGATTCAAGCTACATACGCCCAACTGCGGAAACGTCATATCGACATGTCCGACAGAAGACGTTTCATTTCAGAAAAAATGATTGAGCATGATTGGATGAATATGTATTTGACTCAAGAGGGCACATCAAAAATTCTCAATCAAATGGCTGGTCGAATACACTTCACTAACCCGCTTAAAGACAGTTTTGATGTTTATTTGACGTATGAAAATGTCATCATTTCCACATTTGATGAATTTTTTCCTCAAATCATTTCGGCGACTCAATGCAAATTCGATACTTTTGCGCCCTAACCGAAAGTTGAACTTTAAGCACCCGATTGGCCGAGTTTCGTTTATGAAATCGTGTTTGATAAAAAAATGGTCTGCGCTGTTGGCTTTGCTCACCTTGCAAATGGTGGCAATGGCCGGCACTATTATGCTAGAAGGTCGCTACCAGCAACGGAACATCTTCGTCATCAACGCAGCATCTTCAGATGGCATTGGCTATTGTATCTATGAAGTTTTGGTAAATGGCCTAATTACAACGGATGAAATAAATACTCAGGCTTTCGAAATAGACTTGACCATCTATGGGCTGAAAACCGGTGACCCGGTCAATATCTTGATTAAGCACAAAGATGGTTGCACCCCAAAGATTCTCAATCCGGGAGCACTAGAACCCTCCCCCTCTTTTGTTTGTACTTCCATCACTTGCGGTATCAATGGAGCGCTTACGTGGGAAACCACAGGTGAAATGGGGAAGATTCCTTACATCATTCAACAATTTAAATGGAATCGTTGGGTAAACATTGGGGAAGTGCTGGGTAATGGCACGAACGTAAAGAATATTTATCGTTTTCAAACACAACTTACAAGCGGGCTAAATAAGTTCCGAGTAGTTCAAAAGAGCTTCGAGGGAGACTTGAGAAAATCGTCAGTTTGTGAAATAAGCAGTAACGTAGAAACCGTCAACTTTCGTTACGACAAGAAATCAAAATCGGTTTATTTCAGCACCGATACCAGCTATGAATTGTACAACGTTTTTGGACAGATAGTTAAACGGGGCCGGGGAGCTTCCATCGACTGCACAGCGCTTTCGAGAGGAGAATACTGGGTAAGTTTTGACAATCAGACCGAAAAATTCTACAAGAAATAAATCATAATAACTTCAAACCGCTTACGTAAAAGACCTCGGGTTTGCCCGGGGTTTTTTATTTTAGAGGAATTAATTGATCACTGCAGTAATTACCTATGCGATTCGGCGCAGCAAATACACTACTTCTTTATGCGTGTTTGAGTCTTATGCTATTCGCAATAGGCTGCGATGAAACGGGTCGACGAAAGAAACAAAAGCAAGAAAAGCCGGGCATTGTTGATTTGGATTCCATTCGGCGAAGAGGTTCTTTGATTGTGTTGACCGAAAACAGCGCCTCTACCTATTTCCTTTATCGAAATCAGGAAAGCGGCTTTGACTACGAGCTTGCACTCGGCTTTGCGAAGCATCTCGGTGTTCGATTAGAGGTAAAACTCATTGACGATGTTGACAGGATGTTTGAGATGCTGCGCAACGGCGACGCAGATCTTGTTGCCAGCAATTTAACCGTCACACCCCATCGCTCAGATTCGGTAAGCTTCAGCAAGCCTCTTTATCAAACTCGGCAAGTGCTGGTGCAGCGTAAAATTGAACAACCCGGGTCAGTCTACACGCTAGCTATACAAGATAGTTCTCAACTTGGGCTCATGCCCGTCTGGGTTCATCGCTATTCTTCCTTCTATGAGCGATTGCAGACCATTTCATCCAGCAGCGGCCAGACCATTCGCATTGAAGAGGCGCCCGGTGAAATTAGCACAGACGATCTGATTCGATTGGTGGATGATGGAGCCATACCCGCTACCATTACGGATGAAAATCTAGCGGCAATTGAGCTGAGTAATTACGACAACATTGATGCAAGCGTCCCCATAAGTGGGCTGCAAGATATTGCCTGGGCGGTCCGCAAGGAATCGAGCGCGTTGCTTTCAGAACTCAATACGTGGCTTGACTCAAAAGATGGGGCCATGCGAACCAAACGTCTATACAGAAAATACTTCAATGAGGCCAATTTGGCCAGACCCAAAGGATTCGTTTTACCCAAAGTCGGACCGGGAGCTATTTCACCATTCGACTCTCTTTTCAGATTAAATGCGCCATTACTTGGTTGGGACTGGCGAATGTTAGCGTCAATTGCCTATCACGAATCCCATTTCAATCCGCAGGCTCAATCTTGGAGCGGAGCATACGGTCTCATGCAGCTCATGCCTCAAACAGCGGTGCGCTTCGGATGTACATCCGCTCCCACTCCTGAGTGCAGTGTTCAAGCAGCGACAAAATACATCAAGTATTTGCAGAACATGTGGCAGAAGCGGGTACCTAATGACATGGAAAGAACCAAATTCATTTTAGCTAGTTACAACATTGGGCAGGGACATATTATAGATGCTCAAAACCTGGCAAGAGAGCTCGGCATGCAAGACACTGTTTGGGATGGAAATGTAGCCGAAGCTCTACTCTTGAAACAACAGGAAAAATACTACACGATGAGTTGTGTCAAACATGGATATTGTAACGCGCGCGAACCGTTTATTTTTGTTCAGAAGATAATAGGCACCTACGACTTGTATCGAAGCGTGCCACAAGAAAGTCCGAATTAATGCAACGCACGAATACCCTCCTGTACATCTGCATGCTCGTTATTTCCTCTGCATGCAAAAAAGAAGGCGCTGTTCAATTTAATTTGAATGGTAAAGTGACAGATGCAGATGATGGTAACACGCTAAGCGGAGTATCCATAGAAGTTGAAAAGCAGGTAGTTCAAAATGGTGTATTCGGTAATACTTATCAAAATGCGCTCACTACAAACACCGATAATTCAGGCAATTATTCAGGCAGTTGGCCCCGTGAAAATTTTGCTGCACTTCGCATCCTGGCAGAAAAAACAAATTATATCAAAGCTGAACGCGAACTAGACATTAATGCATTTGACGACGGCACCGTCACGGAAAACATTCAACTCTACAAGGAGGCTTTCACATCATTGCGTTTTATGCACTCCAATGGTAATGAGAACGACCGACTTTCCTTTACATTTATCAATGCCAATTTCAATTGTAATTGCTGCGCCAATGGTTGGCGAACATGGCAATCTGCTAACATTGACACGACTATTACTTGCAGAGTTTACGGTAACCGTTGGCTCAAGTACCAGGTTCAAACCCAAATTGGGTTCACTGATAGCTCCTATGTTGATAGCTTATTTTGCGATGCGTTTGTCACTACCTCACGCGTTATTCAATATTAATTTTTTTACTTTTTGAATTAACCATGAATTCACACACCACGCTTTTCTTTACACGCATGCGGAAATTGATTATAGCAGTAGCAGTTGCGATGGCATTAGACTCTCCAATAGCTGCGCAGATTACAACGCCGCCCGCCTTTTCCAGCCTTCGCGCAATGGCAGAATGGGAGGAGGTTCAAGCGCTGACAATATCATGGACTTCCTTTCCTGCAATTCTTAAACAGATTGTAGCGGCTGCGCGTTTAGAGACACAAGTGATTATTTTGAGCGATGATGCTCAAGGAACGGAGGACTATCTTCTCTCTTCCAATACCGGTGGCGCTGCTTTCGCTAACCTCGACAATATTCTGATTGTGGACGCGAACTACGATAGCATTTGGCTTCGAGACTATGCCGCCAACCCTGTATACGGTAACGAGGTTGACTCCCTGATTTTAGTTGACTGGCTTTACAATCGAAACAGACCGAACGACAACAACTCGCCCGTATATGTAGCCGATGCTCTAAACCTCGATTTGTATGAAACATCCGAAGCCCCTTTCGATATGGTTAACACCGGAGGAAACTATATGAGCGACGGATTCGGGACAGCTTTCGCTTCTGAGCTTGTACTTGAAGAAAATGATGGTAACGGCAACTATAATATTTTTTATCCGACCCACAGCGAACAACAAATCGATAACATTCTGGAAACATTCATGGGTATCCATACCTACATAAAAATGCCCACCCTTCCGTATGATGGCATTCACCACATTGATATGCACATGAAGTTGGTCGATGAAGAAACTCTGCTGGTTTCGGAATACCCTCAAGGCGTTGCAGATGGCCCTCAAATCAATGCCAATATAAATTATGTACTGAATAATTACACCAGCAAATTTGGAACTCCATTCCGGGTTGTTCGAATACCTGCCCCTCCGAGCACGGGAGGAGACTACCCCGACGATAATGGAGCATACCGAACGTACACAAATGCCGTTTTTGCGAACAATACGATCATCATTCCGACCTATCGGGAGGAATACGACACTACCGCTCTGCGCATTTGGGGGGAAGTATGTCCAGGCTATACGCTGGTGGGAATCGATTGCGATAACACCAACAACAATATCATTTCCCAAAGCGGAGCCATTCACTGTATCACACACACCGTCGGTGTTGCCGATCCACTTCTCATATCGCATCAAGCCTTAAGCGATACATATGACGATCTCAATCCCTATTTCGTTTCAGCCTATTTAAGCCATCGCTCGGGCATTGCACGCGCTACGCTTTATTGGAGACTTCAAGGGTCGAGTGTTTTCAGTACTCTAGAAATGATATCGAACGGCGATAACTGGGAGACTTACATACCAGCCCAGTCCATTGGTTCCATCATTGAATATTACGTCGAAGGCGAGGCAGAAAACGGAAAAATACAGGTACGACCTATGCCTGCTCCTTCGAGTTTCTGGTCGTTTGAAGTTTTAGGCGCTCCCAATGGAATTGCAGAATTCACATCAACCTCCGTAAGCCGCGTCTATCCCAATCCTGCTTCTGCCATTACATGTATTGAAATCGATAACAAGTACGCAGTAAATGCTCATATTACACTGGTCGACCTGATGGGTCGAACCGTGCAAACCATTCATAACGGCGTTGTTCGCCAAGGTGTTTCGAACTTCTTCATTAACGCCGAACAATTCGATTCCGGCGTATATCAGGTTACAATTCACACACCAACGAGTGTCAGTTCCATGCCAATTCTTATCCATTAAGGTTGACAAACAAAAAGCTCATATCTGACGATGCATTGGCAACCGCCACGCGATTGCCGAAAGACAATGTATTGGTCGGGTTGCTCAGTAAAGTAGCTCGTATCGACGAGGTAAATGAGTTGTACGCTCACATGTGTGAGTCACCCGGCCTGGAGAGTATTCAAACACTATTCGACAAGTTGGATGTTGACTTGGAGATTGATGAGCAGCAGTTAGAAAACATACCACGCTCAGGTCCGTTTGTGATTGTTTCGAATCATCCTTTCGGCGCGCTCGATGGACTGGCAATGATACTAGCCATAGCACGTGTTCGACCTGACTTCAAGGTTATGGCGAACTTTCTTTTACAGCAAGTGGAACCCATTAAAGATTATTTCATTGCTGTCAATCCCTTTGAATCTCGGCGCGAAGCATATTCAAACGTCAGCGGATTGAAAGCAGTTCGTCAACATATCGAGTCAGGTGGAGCTTTGGGCATTTTTCCTGCCGGAGAAGTAAGCACTTACCAAGGCGATATCCATACTGTTGCCGATAAACGCTGGGCAAGTTCTGCCATCAAAATTGTGCGCACTGCCGGCGTTCCGGTTATTCCTCTTTATTTCGACGGAAGCAATTCCCGGTTATTTCATTTATTAGGAATGATTCACCCCAATTTACGCACGCTTGCGTTGCCAGCGGAAATGCTGCGCAAAAAGGGAGACACTATTCGGATGCGTATTGGGAAGCCCATTCAACCAAAGGACACCGACATGTTCACGTCGCTTGATCAGTATGGCCGTTACTTGAGAGCAAAAACATATGCACTGGGTAGTTCATTCGAGGTGAAACGCGACTATTTCAGAGTTTTTCGCACGTCGCATACTCCTGAAGAAATTATCGAAGCGGTCCCCCACTCACTTGTCACAAAAGAAATTCAAGCTATTGAAGATTGTAAGACACTCAGCTATGATCATTTCGATTGTTTTGTTGTAGGCAGTCAACGCATACCAAACTTGTTGCGGGAGATTGGCCGCTTGAGGGAAGTTACGTTTCGGGCTGTAGGCGAGGGGACAAACAAGAGTATTGATTTAGATGAGTACGATTTGTATTACAATCATCTCATTTTATGGGATCGCAAGGCTGAAAAAATTGCGGGTGCGTATCGCGTAGGCAATGGAGCGCAAATCATGCAGCGATATGGTAAAAAAGGGTTTTACATCTCATCTCTTTTCCGCATGGGTTCGCAGCTCGACCCTATCCTGGAACAATCACTGGAATTAGGTCGTTCGTTTATTGTTACTGAATATCAGCGTCATCGATTATCGCTTTTTTTACTGTGGAAAGGAATATTGTATTACCTCATTTCTAACACACACTTCCGATACATCATTGGACCGGTTTCCATCAGCAATCAATATCAAGAAGTAAGTAAAGACTTGATTATCCAGTTCATTACGAAACATTATTTCGACCATGAGTTAGCTGAACACGTGACACCGCGGAATGCATTCAAACCAAAAGTCAAAAAAGTTGATACTGCCGCATTGCTTCACTCTACGCAGAGTGACATTAAAAAGATGGATCGTATCATCAGTGAAATTGAACCCTCCAGCTTCACTATGCCGGTATTATTGAAAAAATACTTGCAACAAAATGCTCGTATCATTGCTTTCAACTGCGATCCAAAATTCAACAACGCACTCGACGGATTGATGTATTTAGACATGCAAAACTTACCTGCAGACACCATTGAAACGTTGCAGCGTGAAATGGTCAGCTGAGTGAATCGGAATGCCTATATTTCAGGCATCATTCCGAATACATATGACCAATCGCAGAAAATTTCTTAAGGCATCAGCTTTCACCGGTTTAGGACTTGGCGCAGGGGCAATTTCCAAATTGTTTTCACAAAGCAGTAGCGCCCCCCTTACTGACCTGTTCAAAGGTGGATTGGTACTCTCAACCTGGGATGCAGGAATTGCTGCCAATGCTGCCGCATGGAAAGCGATGGAGTCCGGAGGCAATGCCCTGGATATGGCCGAAAAGGGAGTTAACGACACAGAAGCAAACTTTTCGAATTTGACCGTTGGTCTGGGTGGTTTTCCGGATCGTGACGGCCATACTACGCTGGATGCTTGCATTATGGATAGCACAGGTAATGCCGGCAGCGTCATGTTTCTGGAGCACATCAAACACCCGGCATCCGTTGCGCGCAGGGTGATGGAGAAAACACCTCACGTCATACTAGTAGGAGAAGGAGCCTATCAATTCGCTCTTTCGGAAGGTTTTCCGCATGATTCTTACGTAAGTGAAGAATCACAAAAAGCATGGCAAGAGTGGTTAAAAACAAGTCAGTATAAACCCATCATCAATATTGAGAATCACGATACGATAGGCTTGATTGCCATGGATACAGATGGCGACTTAGCAGGCGCTTGCACCACCAGTGGAATGGCATTTAAAATGCGCGGACGTGTGGGCGACAGTCCCATCATCGGTGGTGGCTTGTATGTCGACAATGAAGTTGGGGCAGCAACTTCAAGTGGCCTGGGTGAAGCAGTTATACGCACGTGCGGGTCATTTCTTGTAGTGGAGGCTATGCGGCGCGGTGCAACACCTCAAGAAGCATGTATAGAGGCCATTGAGCGCATCAAAATGAAACACACGAATTACAAGGATTTTCAAGTAGGATATTTAGCGGTGAATAAAGCAGGAGAAATCGGTGCATACGCCATTCACCCCGGATTCACGTATTCCCTTCACAAATTAGGTGAGAACAAAGTCTATAAGTCGACTAGTCTTTTGGATAATTAAAGTCGACCCAACACTTGACGAACTTCGTTGAGTACGGTAGCGGGCCCACCAAAATGTTCGACCACACGCGTTGATAGCTCTAAAGCCTTAATACTATTCTGAATTTTAATGCGGTCGTGAGGGTCTACTCCTCCACCAATTACAATCAGTTGTGGCTGATTGGTTTTGAGGTATTCAAGCGCTTGAACCAACACAACGGAACCGGAACATTTAAACTCCGCTCTTTCCAATTGCGACTTCACATTGCTTACGATGTATTCATGCTTGCCGAACACGAGGGCATGCACGGTCTCTACCTGTACGGGAGCGGTTTCTGTTAGATGAAGTTCCATGTTGTTTTCAACTATATTGCGAATGTAAATAATAGGGCATTCAACTTTGTCCACAAAAATTCAACAATCGGTGCGGCTGAAATCCATTCTTCTACTGTCCAGACCATTAAACTTGTCTATTGTAGCCATAACCATGTACGTTACGCGGTATGTGTTACTTATGGATGTTCTGGAGAAAGAGGGTAATACAACGCTAGCACTCAGCTCGCTGCACTTTGGTGCCTTAGTCTTATCGGCTCTTCTCATTACCGCAGCGGGTAACGTTATTAATGATTATTTCGACCAAAAGGTAGATAAGATTAACAAGCCCGATAAGGTTATTGTTGGGAAATTGGTTAACCGTAAAGTTGCCATTCTGATTCACCAGGGGATGAACTTGATTGCCTTAGGACTAGTGATCTGGGTTAGCCTTCAAGTATCCTTTTGGCAGCTCCTGATACTCCCATTACTCATCATGTTCTTTTTGTGGTGGTATTCTCCGGTATTCAAAAAGAAACCTGTTATTGGGAATTTACTTGTCGCATTTTGCACGGCAGCAGTCCCTATCTTTTCAGTATCGACCGACTTATATTTATCCAAGCAGGCCCTGACGGCCGCGACATGGCAAGGAAATAATCTTTACGCTTACGCTTGGTTGTGGGTATTAGGTGTTTCGGCATTCGCCTTTGTGCTGACGATGATACGAGAGGCCGTAAAAGATGCACAAGACGAGCCCGGCGACCGCGAGGAGCATTATCAAACAATACCCATTCTATGGGGTATGCAACGCACCAAGCGCTATGTCATAAGTTGGATGCTGGTCTTTTTCCTAATGATAGGATGGTGCGCCAGCCGCATGACCACTACCTACGACTTGACATGGTTATTTGCTTGCCTGGTGGTGCCAATGCTGGCTGCACTTACTTTCATTCTAAAAGCAAAGACAACGTCTGATTTTGGCAAGGCTAGTCGCTGGATAAAACTGGCGATGCTCGGGGGCTTGCTTTTAATTTTGGTTATTCTCGGTTAGCAATTCCTTTCTTGGCACACGTAATAGCAAAAGAAGGCCAAGAATAAAGAAAACAATCAAAGCCAGAATGCTCGTCCGCATGTTTCCAAAGGCGCCTTCAATATATCCGAATGACAGCAGACCAATGATGAGACCTACCTTTTCTGTCACGTCATAAAAGCTAAAAAACGAAGCGGTGTCCTTCGTTTCGGGAAGCAATTTAGAATAGGTGCTGCGTGCAAGCGACTGAGTGCCGCCCATGATAAAACCGATGGCTGCGGCAGCCAGATAAAAATCCACTACGGAATGCACAAACCGATAGGCAATGATGCAAATGATTGCCCATACCACCAGAGCCACTATCAAGGTCATGAGATTTCCCCATCGTTTACTGCACCGCGAAAACACCATAGCCCCCGGAATGGCAATGAGTTGAACCAGCAAAACTGCTCCTATAAGCTGTCCATCGGCCAGCCCCATGACCAACTTTCCTGACTCATCCATACGTTCAATTTCCTTCGTACCGAAGAGAGAAGCCATTTGCATGATGGTTTGAACGCCCATTGAAAAAACAAAAAAACTCAGGAGATAGCGCTTCAATCGCGGGCTATGTGTGAGGCTTGTCCAGACACCAGACAATTCCCTGAAACCATTAGCCAGAATGCCACGCTCAAATTTCCTTCCCGAAGCAGCTTCAGGCAAATGGTAAAACGTATACTGTGCGAAGCCGGCCCACCATAGACCAACGGTAACGAAACACCATCGCGGACTAACATCAAATCCCATAATCAGAACAAGGTTCAGTACCAACAACAACACGCTTCCTATATATCCGAGTGAATACCCCCTTGCACTCAGCTTGTCTTGTTCCTCCGGATTTGCCACTTCCGGCAGAAAAGAGTTGTAAAGAGCATAGCTTGACCAAAATCCAATACAGGCAAGCACGATGCTAATCATACTTAACTCTAGGTGCTTCACATCGAAAAAATAAAGGGAAGCACAAGCAACGGAACCCAGATAGCAAGACACCTTCATGAAAAATTTCTTACGGCCGAGATAATCAGCAACACCGGCGATAGTGGGCGCAAGGAGGCAAACCAGCAACATTCCGAAAGCCAGAGAGTAGGATAACGCCTCCGTATTTTTAAGATGCGCCCCAAAAAACATAACCGAATCTCCCTCTGCTCCATCGTCAGCAGTGCTTGTAACCTTGCTGTAGAAAATGGGAAAAATTGCTGTGCCGATTACCAGGTTATACGTAGAGTTTGCCCAATCATACATGGCCCATGCATGCTGTGCTTTGGTCGTGGATTTCATCGGGTAAACATACACAGACTTGTTTCGTTTTGGGAAGGCTCAGCCTATATTCGAGCCGTGGAAAAGACATTCGACATTATAATCGTGGGTGGTGGCATCGTGGGTGCTGCGACCCTCTATAAGATTCAAATAGCGCATCCTGGTTTGCACATATTGCTTCTGGAGAAAGAGGCGCATCTGGCCGACCATCAAACCGGCAATAATAGCGGGGTGATACACTCCGGTATTTACTACAAGCCGGGTTCCTTGAAAGCTGTGAATTGTGTGAACGGCAGAAGAGAGCTCGTTCAATTCGCCAAGCAATACGGCGTGAAGCATGACATCTGCGGTAAGCTCATAGTCGCTACCAAAGAATCAGAATTTCCTCATATGGAAAAAATATGGAATCACGGTATTGAAAACGGCATTGAAAATATGACCCGTGTTACGAAGGAGCAGATCAAAGAAATAGAGCCCTTTTGTGAAGGAATTTCCGGATTGCATATAGGCTGTACGGGTATTATCGATTTTCGCGGCGCGACGGAAAAAATGGCCGAGCTGGCGTTGGCTCAGCAATCTGCCAGTGAGGTGCATACCGGTGAGGAGGCACTCGCCTTCGAGCGCCAGGGTGCTATTTCAGTGATTGTTACCAATAAAGGGAAGTATCGAGCAAAACACATGATTTTCTGCGGCGGCCTGCAGGCGGATCGGTTGGCCAAGAAAGATGGGGTGCAATTGAAAGAGAAGGTAGTGGGCTTCCGCGGCGACTATTACGAATTGACTGAGCAGGCGAAGCATAAAGTGAAACATCTCATTTACCCGGTGCCCAATCCGGACTTTCCATTTTTGGGAGTACACTTCACACGCATGGTAAATGGTGAGATTGAGTGCGGACCCAATGCAGTATTTACTTTCAAACGAGAAGGATATGGAAAGACCGACTTTAGTCTTCGCGACACGATGGATGCCTTGAGTTATATCGGCACTTGGAGACTGTTCATGAACAACATGAAATTTGGCATTGATGAATATCGGAGAGCCTTTTCGAAGCGATTATTCTTGAAGACGCTTCAAACGTTGGTTCCTTCATTGACCATGGACGACATTCATCCCGGAAGAGCAGGGGTTCGAGCTTTGTTGCTTCGTCAGGATGGCGACACACGAGACGATTTTCGAATTGAGTATACCGACCATAGTATTCACGTATTGAATGCCCCGTCGCCGGCTGCGACAGCAGCTTTAGCCATTGGAGATAACATTCGGGAAATGGCCGACAAACACTTTGGGTTGAAATAAAAAAAGGGGTCAATGTTGACCCCTTTTTCATTTTCCTTTTGATGGATTATTTCTTAGGCTCTTCAGCCATTGCGATAGTCTTTACTTTCTTAGACTTCTTGCTGTCTGCTTCAGCAGTACCACCCTTTTGGCAGCATGAACCACCTGCGCTGGTTGTACCCTTGCTGCAGCAAGAACCACTGTTGCCTTTGTTACAAGACTTTTCAGTAGCTGCAGTGCTTGTAGCGGTTGTTTCGCACTTGGCGCCCGTTTGTGCAGCAGTCTTTTCGCACTTGGCCTTGTCGGCTTCAGAGCACTTCATTGTTTCTTGTTTAGACGCTGTTCCTTGAGCAGCGGCATGAGGACATTGAGCATTGGCAATTCCGCAGATAGCTACGAAAGCCAGAAGAGCAAATAATTTTTTCATTGTATTGGTTTGTATTAACTGTACGTTTCTGATGATAAAACTTTCCATTTTTAACGACGCTAATATACACTCAAACACCGAAAAACACGCCGGGTAGTATGTAAAGAGCCATTTTTAACAGAAAACGACAATCTACGTCCATAGTTTCATAACTCTTTGAACGCTATTACCATATCGCTGTATAGAGACTACCTTGCCATGTGTATTTGCGATTTTGTTAAGCATCTAAATGTCTGATATAAAGCCTACTCACAGTAACTCCGGGTTTGATTCTTCCGCATGGAAGATCAATCCTTCTCGTGCCGAGGAGTTTTTACGCGCACTCGATGAGCGCCCCAAAGAGAAATGGGCATTCGTTTATCAGGCAATTATTGTGTCGCTGGTGGTTCATATTTTCCTTCTTTTCGTAACGCAAATGCTTACCGAAGACCATGGCGTCGCGGAAGAGGAGGTAATCTATGAGGAGTTGGAAATGGACATGCTCCAAGAGGAGCCTTTGCCGGAAGAGCAACCTCAGCCACAACCCTCGAGCAACGCAGAGTTACGAAATTTGGTTGCCAATGAAAACTCCGAACGCTCATCGGAAGCCAAAAGCTATCGCGGCATGAGTTCGAGCCAAATGAAGGAGCAGGTATATAACGATTTGAAGACGATGGAAGCGGAAGAATTTGCGCGCCTTAAGGATGGTTCAAACGATTATACCGTAGCACCAAAATCCACCGGTTCCAAACAGGAAAAAAGCACCTATCAAAAAGGAGAGAATGATTGGTTTAAAGAACAGCAAAATAAAAGCTATAGCGGACCCGTAACAGCCTCATTCAATATGAAAGGGAGAGAGCCGATGGAAAATCCCATTCCCACCTATCGCTGCAAAACCAATGGAGTTGTGGTGGTACTTGTAACAATTGACGAACTGGGTAAGGTTGTGGATGCGCGAGTGCAAGAAGGATCGTCCTCAACCAATACCTGCCTGCGAGAAGAGTCGGTGAAGTACGCAAGCAAATGGCGATTTGATTACAGCGATTCAAAGCGCAAGCAAGACGGTACCATCACGTTCACATTCAATAAGCAGTAATTAGTGGGCTGCGTCTTTTGCGTATTCCTTCAAGTAAGCGAAATGAGGGGTAAGTTCACCCTGCAAGGTTGTTTCGGTAGCATGCCAAATTATTTGATGAGGATCTCCATTAAAGAAATGAGGAAGAACTTTATCTATTAACTCATTCCCGAAATCTTCCGATGCGTCTTTGGGCAATTCACAAGGCAGGTTATCTATGGCCATCACACAAATCGCCTCCTTCTGATTCCAAGCACATTCATTTCCTGTTTCCGGATTATATCCATACAACGGATCAGCGATAGTGGAGGCACGCAGCGTTGAAGCGATAGGCCCGCCCACATCGCAACTAACATCCGCTATCACGCGGCACTTCCACGAAGGATGCTGCAAGTCGGACTGAGAAATTAAGACGGGATTTCCCGAAGCCCAGAGATGACAGGCGATATACAAGTCGCTCGAGCGAACAGTTTCAGGCAGTGACGACTGATAGAGTTGTGGGTTGTTATAAAAGTCAGCCTTGTCAAAACCACCTTTATCCTTCCGCACATAGTACTCTTCCGTATCAAGATGTGTGTAAACAGGCTCGTTGAAACTCTCGCTTAAGAACTCTGCTTCCGTGACTCTTCTAAGTGGAAGTAATTTCAGAATTTCCTCTGCACCATGCCCTACTCGTCCAAATCCCGTAACCACCACACGCATATGTTGAGGGAGCTTCACCAACGACAATTGTTCCTCGAGTTCTCTTCTATCGTGGCATTCATGCGGTGCCTTTATTGAATACAGGTTATGCTTCATTCCGAAAGCACGCAGGGCATGATAAGCACCGACGATTCCGGCATATCGGCCAAATCCAATCAATCGTTTCTTGTTTGTCCCCTTGATTACTTCGTAGTCAATAAGCCTGATTCGACGATCGAGAATAGCCTTGAGAAGCTTGGCGTTGTAGGGTTGCTTCTTAAAGGTGTGCGAGAAGAACATATACGATTTTCCAGGTATGAGCATATCGATGGGCACTTCCTTCACACCGATAATCAGGTCACAATCGGACAAGTCTTCCTGGAGTGATATTCCGGCAGAGGTATATTCTGAATCGGTATACTTGCGAATGGGACTTGGTTGAACAACGACGTCCACATCAAACTGTGCCTTGACAAGCTCGCATTGTTGTGGAGTGAGGGCCACACGATGGTCGGGAGGCACCTTTCCCTCGCGGATGATTCCGATTTTCTTGATTGTCATTGAATCAATTTTGGGCAAAAATACCCTTTGCTCGCGCCATTTGTCAGACAAAAGGAAGCGGCAGAATACACGGGTTAGTGTTAATTGTGAGAAGAAACCCGGATATGCGGACTATCTTTGCCGCGTTCTTTGACATTATTCTCATTGCCTTGTTACCCTGCGAAATCAGGAAAAGCAAGAAGAATTTGGGCCCGTTCCCCGGATTTGACAGCAAGAAGAATAGCTGGGCAAGCATGCAGAGCGTTTTGCAGGATAGCTCTTAAATCTGAAACTGCAAGTCAGAAATGACAACACTTCTTACGCGCTTGCAG